>Ga0209611_10004154_pt1 | contig 24866 bp, 22 predicted proteins | sample S1TSphgellanicum_3_FD_187693 | JGI IMG/M metagenome (GOLD analysis project Ga0209611, IMG submission 187693) | Host-associated microbial communities from peat moss isolated from Minnesota, USA - S1T2_Fc - Sphagnum magellanicum MG (SPAdes) (version 2) | ecosystem: Host-associated > Plants > Peat...
CTGTGCAAGGATCAGCAACGCTCTCAGGCAACACGGCAATGGCAATATATGCGCGCGCGCACAAGAACGAACCACAAGATTGAATGATTGACTGACTGACTGATTGAAGGAAAAAACAAAACCAGGGAAGGTGAGGAGAATTACATACAATTCGCGGCGCTGCTGACCACGTGAGAGAGTCGTAAGGGCCGGAGGAGGTGCTGGCATATCTGGAATTGTTGCTGCAACCAGCCATGGTGCGCGGGAGCGAAGCAACGGAAGCGTCAGGACAGCAAACGAAGAACACTCTGAAGAACAGAAGCTCAAGGAAGCAGGCACGCACCCCGTCCGCGGGACTGGCCTGCAGGATGGACGACATTTCATTTTATCATCCATATGCCCCTTGTCATCCAAATCCCATCCTCATGCAAATTCTATCATCCAAATGTAATGGTGGGTTTTGGTTGTACCAATTCTTCTTCTTTTTGGTGAATTTTGTGATGTGCCCAAAGTGGCGATCATCATGCATTCATAGGAAGATTTAGCCAAATTTGGCTACAAGCTAAATATGAAAGCAAAACATCCTTCAATATTTTTGGCTTCCTACTTGAACCATGTATAGGACTCTGGCCACTTCTGTTGTATTTATGGCAATTTCTCGTTATTGAAAATCTCAAAAAACACTCAATTTTGGCACTTTTAATTATTTTCAGTAGCCAGCAAATTTTTTTTTTAAAAGGCTGAACCGTGGAACCCCAGGACTCAGAAGATGATTTGATTCATGGGCTAAAAATGCAAATTATTTTCAATTTTATTGCAGTTAAATAATTCTTCGATATTTAGGTGGGATTTTTATTCTACATTCTACTAATATAGGCTTTTCCCCTATGTTTTGGAAAATCTTGATAATTATTTTTCTATTAATAATGAACGCTTTCCATCAATGTTCCATGGTGGGATAGATGGTCACCAAAGAAAACAATAATATAAAAATAATACAAGACTATATTTGTAGTACAAGGGCAGCTTGAAGAATGGTCTGTTGAATAATTAATTAATTAATTAATTATTAAGATTCCATGTCGGAAAAATAGAATAGAATATTCTTGAATATTATTCCAAACCGATTCACTATTTTCCTTCACAAAACTTTTTGTTCTTTGAAAAAACTAATTTTTTGAAATTTTCCACATTTCGACAAATATTATAATTAATGTTGACATTAATATATAAATAATACATTACAAGTATGCAATATTATCTATATTTATATCACTTTTTCTTAATTTGAAAGTGTAACATGAAATGTTGTACATTTTCAAGAAGAATTATTGAACATAAGGTTTAGAATAGTAGTTCAAAAACAATACATATTTTGTAGAAAGTAAAATGAAACAAATCACTTAGTAAACATAGTAATGGTGAATTTTTTTTAAAATATGAATTTCTCCTTTTCTTTGTCCCCTCTTTTGCCATTTTCTTATAGACTCCACCTTAAATAGTGGAATTACATTATAACAATTTTTGTTATGAATTTTGTTGTATAAATAAAACCATTTATCGTAAACCTAGAGTCCAAATGCATGTCCCTATTCCATGTAAGGGCTATTTTTTATCTTATACCTTGCATCGATAAATATATACTTGTGGGTGAATAAAGGCTTTGAAAAGCACATTATCTTACACCTTGCACCCCAAAAAAAAACCCCTTGGTTACATATCAATTTTTAAAAACTAATTATCTTATACCCTATATCAATAACTATTGGCCACAATAAGGTTAATTTTAGAACAACTTATGCAACGCATCCAAAAATAATTGAAACCCAATTAAACTTATACCTTACATTGGTATCTAACTATGCCATTTTCCACAAGAAGTACAATTTTGAAAATAATTGTATATGGTGCATTCATAAATAATTAAATACCCATGGCCATGTAAATAGTACATACATGGCCACAAGGTTATTATTGATTCAAAGTGGCTAATACCTATTTGGATAGTTCTCGGTAGGGTTGAACTATAGATACCCTTGGAATAGAAGCCATCATTTTCAAAGTGTGAAGACTCAACTACATCTGTCCCCCAAAAGAAACCATGTAACCAAAAAAGGAGGGAGCCAATAAACAACTTATAGCAATCTCATTACATAAACTATGAATGATCAACACAACAATGTTTCATCTTTTTATTCAAGAGGTCACAAGAACATGGTTTTCAGTAATATGTCTCACACCAACACAAACAAAATCACCATATCCTACCAGTTAATAGATATCTTGATACACCTCGAAGTCAATGACCAAAGAAAATGGATCAAACTCTTATTCACATCTATCATTTATTGATAGGTATCATCCCATTATCGAGCAAGCACAAAACTAGAGCATCAGAACCTTGTTATCTCCTCCTTTGACGACATGAATTCCACCCAAACTCAACATATTGTAGTTTCTTTTTTTCATAGTCCACCCAAGAACATAAAGCCCATCCCCAAGTGCTCAAATGTGGGACCTGTCAAATGGTGAATTCTAGACATTATCATCGCTTCCCTTCTCTAGTCTTGGGTCAAAGAATACACCAAATGAATTAACACTTACATTTTGATGTACAATTCCTAGCTCATTATTTCTTATGCAACAAAATAAGAAAATTTAGATATTTCATGTATAACAAAGACAAAAAACACACACATAAACCTAAAGATATATGCACTTAGCTTTTCTCAAGTTCAACCCATAACTTCCCCACTTAAATCCTCCATCAACACTCCTTATTTCCATCCTCAATCACACCTCCACACAAAGCTTTCACACAAATCTTATCTAATAGCACATAGAACTCAATAACAAACCAAATATAGAAGGTTCATCAAAATAGTGGCATTCTTCATGCTAGTTGCCATCATCCTTAATTTCATGAACAAACAACCAAAAGTTGATAGTCACATCCCCATGCAAAAAGACATAAAAAAGTAAAACCCTAAAGATGATTTTCATAGGACATATATTTATTTACTCATCTACTTTTTCTATTTACAAAAGTTCATCCATGACATCTTATTAAACATTTGATGTGAAATTGAAGATTTCCCATTGGACTCATGGACCAAAGGATGGTGTGCAATGAATACACTAGTACTACTATTGTCCACAAGATGTATGGAAAAAGGTGGAGAAGAAAGCCATGCAATGATGAATAGCCCACCTCGTTTCAAAACTCTCTTACCATTCAACTATTTGGTTTTGTTCTATGTGTTTTTTTGATGAAATCCTTTCATTGATTTCCTACCTTAAAGGTTAAAATTGCACATTCAACATTGTTCAATATAGCATAGTTGTCCTTGTTGTACAATTCCTTCAATCACTACCAAGTTTGCCTCCATAAGAGACACCAATAACAAACCTTCATATTCACAATGTCATAATGCGGCCCAAAAATGTTGGCAATAAAAATTTCTTATATTTTTTGCATGAAGATTGTACACCTTATGAATTATGTTCATTCACCATGAGAAATCATGTATGTTGAAATCACACTACCTTACAACTAAAACTCAAAAAAGACTCATACACAACTATTGTGCAACTATCCTTTGAGTATTACAACTAATATATAATTATCCCCTTAGAAATATGGTGTATTAATAAATAAATTGCCATGCCAAAAAATTAATTAATTATATTATAGTTGCAAGTGATGTGAAAATGGGTCTTCTATACAATAATTTATACACATCATACATGCATATGTAGTTAACCATGTTTGATTTTTTTAAGAGTTACATTGTAGTTGCATGTGACAACTACTTTAAAATTGTTGTAAATGTGTCATTAAAACAACAACTATGTTACAACTAGTGTATAATGTACATACATGTGATCATGCCACATGTCCACATTTCCACCACCCATTATGGGATTTTTATCCTTTTTTTTCTTTGGACCCCTTCTACTTTCAAACCTCACAAATTTTTTATTTCTTATTCATCTTAAACAAATTAAAGTGTTATAGGAACACCACCTAAAGTTTTACAAATCATATTTGAACTATAATAGAAATAGAACAACATACCAAAAAAAAAATTGGGTGTTGGTGTTTAGGAACCAACCTTTGTAGCATTTTGGTGGTTTGTTTTTTGGAACTTTTGACCCCTTCTATTTTGGGGGGCTGTAACCTTTTCAATTCTATGTCTTTTTTATGATTTTTAGTGTGTTAAATGCACCAATAGGAGGGGTTCAAGTTTTGTTTAAACACCAAAAACAATGGACCCTCCCCTTGGATCTAGCCTGCCTTAAATGTTTAAATGTTATAGTTGTAGCTCAATTGCAACTGATTTAATAACTAAAAATTTAACCCATATTGTTTTGTCTTTAAATCCCATGTTACAAACTATAGAAAGAAGGTTTTTTAAAAAAAATTATCACATTAAAATACATGTGTCATTTTGGGATGAACTTTAAAAAGTTTGACCTAAAGGCAAAACATAAAATTAAAAAATAAAATTTCATGGTTATTATTTAGTTCATTTAATCTTGTGCTTCCTACTTATTTATCTACCTAAATAAATAAGCAAGTCCTATTTTTCTACCTACTTGTGTAGGTAGGTCAATATGTAAATCTTAGGTAGATACATAAATATGTAGGTCTTAAGACCTACCAACCTACCTACCTATGGTTATGTATGACCTACCTAACTACTAAAATAAATATTTATATATTATTTTTCCAAAATAAAATTTATAAGCCATGTGATAATTTTCAATTGTGCCACATGTCCCAATTTTAAACCATCAGTAACAATCATAATGGATGATGAAGATCAATATCTCGAAAAGAAAATAATTTTTATGTCCAAAAATCTTCATAATGCCAGATGTCAAATTTTAATAGATGGATGATGATTAATAATGTCAACATGACACCATGGAATTGTATGTTATAATGGAATTGTATAATAATTGAAAATGAATTGTTTTAACATAGTTACAATGAATTGCACCATATATATGGTGAATTGCATCTCTGCAATTCATGTAACTTGTCCATTAGCATTCAAAGCGTATAAATACAATGAGTTGTAAATGTCCTATGCAACTCAAAAATTTGAGTTGTAAGGCCAATTGCAAAACACCTTTTTTTTTCATAGTGATTATTAATCCTATGACCATCATAATACTACAACCCTAACTACATTCACTCCATACCTAGGAGCATTCCCATCTGAACTCCATTTTCCATTTCCTCTTCATTCATTGATCTTAATAGATATATACATTTGAATACACAAATTTTGATCTTTAGCTATGTTTGGCTCGACATGTAAAAGGAGAGACTATGCAACTTTGTAATTAAATTCACTAAATGCAAAGTATGGCCTATTTTTCTATAGCCCCAAGTACAATGAATGAATATCATTCTATATAATAAGCTAGATAAACTAAGTTATCTTAAAGTTTAAGGATATTTATTTATGTTTATTTAAATATATTTAAAGCATGTGTAATTTATTTTGATTTACATAGATTTATCTATGGTTTATTTAATGTTTATTTGAACCTACTTAAGGCTTACCTAACATTTTGTTTAGTGCTTATTTATGCTTTCAAGATGACTTAAATGATTATTAAGTAGGTTATCCTAAAACATGCTTTCAAAATGATTAAATGTACAAGGTCATTTTATTGAATTTAAATTTACTAATTTAATATCTTTGACATGAAAAACCTTTCACATTGTAATTACTTTACAAACAAATTATCATTGGTATTAGCACATGCCATTTCTTATATTACATCACCACATTGAACCAAAGACATTGAAAGAAAATTGAATTATTAACTAGATATCAAGTTGTAATGATGTAAAAAAATTAAGAAAATTAATCAAAGGTATTGTCCATTTTTTTGGTGATCATATAAGCACAATGTTGTGAGGATGCTAGAAAAAATGTTTTCAAGTTTTTGGAAAAAAAAAACTTTTTTCAATTTTTCAATACATGTAACACACTTGAAAATATTGGGATATTGTGTCCTCACATTTGCCCACACACAAGAATCATCAATTACATATATTAAAAATTGGTGAATCTAAGAGTTTGAACTACTTTGAATTGTTTTAGTAGAAAAAAAAACTAATTAGCTATGTAAATGAATGTTTCTTTTGCCCTTTAATAGAATATCAAAAATTATAAAATGTCAAAGTACGAAATTTTGACATTCTTGGGGGCATCATCAACAAGGAAACAATTTCCTTTGCATTTGGGCATAATATGGAATGCTAATACCTATAAAATGGTTGATTATGAAATAAGGTAGTTTTTTTTTGACAAGACGTGGTAATTCAAGCAATGGGCATATCATTTTTGCATTTGTCAAACACGACTAAAATAAACAAGTGAAATTTCAAATCATTAGACCCAAAGGCTGTGGTCCTAAAAATTGTTCCACTTTGTCCATATTTCAATAAGCATTGTAATTGCCATGGAGTTCAGATTCCTAATGTGAAAGGTTCACATTTGGATCCTTAATTTGTTGGAGAAAAATACTCCATTCTCTAATGGTCGCATTTAGACATCGATGCATTAGTTTGCACATGATGCCACACACCCAGTTTTGTCTTATGTTCATAATACTTGACATTGCACAATTTTAAAAAAAATTGTTTTTCACCATAGCTTCATCCATTTTAACCAAACTTGCTCGTGTTCCTCAAAGGTGTTCCTCAAAGACCTGTTAAGATGTGTGACCCATGTTCAACGATTTGACAACCCATATTTTCAACTCATTACTAATGAAGGTTGTAGAATAATGACATTAGTACTTTTGCTATTTTAATTAAGTTTGAATTTGAGGGTTGTGACATTTACAATTTAGCTTTCAGGGTTTGCCAAATCATTATGTAACTATGTGAGATGAAATTGGTGTGTACTATAAGGGCAACCTAATCCATTGGCTAGACAATCTCTAATTTTCAATCACTGCAGAGTTGAACAAATTGATTGTGATTTTGTTTGAGGTGAAACAAGCAATGCAAGGGGTTACAACAATCAAGACTCCTGCATTGTGGGTTTCTCACTCAATATAATACCCTTACTAACCCAGCACTTTGTCTTCAGCTTTTCAAGCGCCTCCCTAGGCCAAAGGAAATTTTGAATGCCAAAGCTCAACGTGACACATCTATTGTTGATTCTCATGTCAAAGGCAACACATAGTCTGATGTCTTTTCTCTCAAGGCTGCCAGTTTTCTGCATTTTTAACTTAGATGTTAGAATTGGAGACATTGGAGAAAGAGACACTTTGACTCTTGTTTAAACTGCCCTTGAAGTGAAAAGTATTGTTAGGTGTTCAAAAGCAACTTTAAATAAAGGTTTGGAGTAGTACTAGGATGCATCTTATACAAACTATGAACCTTATAGCTACCTATTTTGTGATCACTGTTGTCCATATTTATCAAATTGCAGAGAAACTTTCACAATCACAATTTTGCAATCTGAACACAACACAACAAAGAGGGCAGTCAAAATGTACAGGATCCACTCACAAAGTGTCAGACCATTACCTCCACCACAACTAATTTATGCCATTCCCACATGAACTGTCTATCACTTGCACCAGAAAATAGGAATGTTTAGCTGCAATGACAACTCACTGACTTCATCAGCTCATCATGGTGGATTTAAATAAGTACATATAAATCTACCCAAAGTTTCAGGCAGACCATTCTACAAAATCTACAACCTAAGTTCCTGCCAATCTTTCCAAAGCATCAAGAAGACTCAATCATGATGTCTGCTAGCCATCAAAAGACATAAATAAAACATAAAAAACTCAGGAGTATCCTGATTCAAGCGTGTGAGCTGGAATGAGCTTGTCCCTGCACAAGCGAGCATCTACGGTGAAGGCATAGAGAGTCATACATAGAGAGTACTGGTTGAGGCCTCTTTGCCTTCTTTAAGCACTAATGTGAAGCACAATTGAAGTCTTGAATTTCACTTTGACATACATACTCTAAGACATAGTGGACCATCATTTGCAACCCCTAGCATTTCTCAAATTTCAAGAAATTTTGGTTGAGTAACAAAAGCATATATCTCTCATAAGAATTGAGAAATCACCATTCTCACGATTAAGAAAAATCAAAGCGAGGTTAACACTTCAACAAGCCACAGAGAATTCAAAAGAAGCAAAGACAAAACAGAGAACAAAGGACCAAGAAACAAAAACCAAAAATGATCAAAAAACAAAATGAACACTAAACCAGTATGAACAACAGTGCCAGTCTCACAGCTGTTCAGGGACCATCAATGGTAGCACGTATGATAGTGATGTCTCTATCACAACTTCACCCTGACTTCATCAGCTCCCTACAGTGGGTAAAGGTTAGTGAAAACACTGACCTGTGTACCAAGTTTCTGCTACAAATCTGGAAGCAACAGGAAACTCAGCCATGTTACTGTCTACCAACAAATAACACAAGGAGATTAAAAAAACTGAAAGACACAACATGATAGATAATACACGCAGTAAAGGACAGCAGGGAAGAACAAAGACCACAATCAGTTGATTATCATTTAGATTGTATGTTAATGCAATGGTAAGCTATGATGTGGAAGTCATGGGGTCACTGGCAAACCCAGGCAAAACAATTTGTGGATATTTTGAGGGAGGACCATCAGCATGAGTCTCCAGCCAGGTACTGTAACTTAAAACGCACTTACAATTTCTCCACCATAGAACAATCCAAGCTTTCCAAGAAGAAATAGAAACAATGTTCATTCTGTGCCTCCTATTTCACTACAATCTGTGCATAATACAATTACTTCCACGCCACTGACGATGCTAACTCTCTTCCATGATCAATAGCCAAACAGCAGCGCATACTCATCCTGAGAAAGAATCATGGACCTGATGACTCCATTAAGTTTAAGTCTTTGAATTTATGGTATTGTTTGGGATGCCTTTCAGCAGTTTCTCAAGTATCAGCAGCAAAAACCTGATTCACCAGGTGATGTGCCAATTCTGTTGTGGTTGAACTTCCCACCCTTGTTTGGTGGGCAAGTTGCTCTTGAAGACTGCTTTTTTTATTCTCCACTTTGCTTTCAGTTTTCCTAGGTCATCTTTCACTCATGTTCTAAATTGTGCATGCTCCCAAACTGCACAGGTGATCACAAGGAAGGAGTATCTATAAGTTGGTCAGTTTTCTTTGATCACCCTGCAAAGTGCTTAGTGAGGTGTCTTGAGTATGCTACAATAACTATAAAAACCTGGTAAACAGGAAAGAATGTTCAATGTGCAGAAAATCTACAATTAAAATGTATAGGACAGTTCTGAGCTCAGAGCCATGCCTTGCTGACATCAAGAATGTTGCAAGAATTCTTTGAGATATCTTTGTTGAACACATCCTGAAGCAGGTACTTTACATCCCTCACCATTGACCTATCACAAAACCTGCTCCTTACACACCCACTAGAATTCATGGTAATTCCATACAACCACCACTATAGAGTACCCCAAAAAAAGTTTAAAATATAGTCCACCATCATATTTATTGAATATTTCCACCTGACATAACCATAATGCATAGGGAGGAAACAAAGGGAATGAAGCAGACTACTATTAGTCAATCTCCATTGTATGGAGGCCTCTAAGAATCTGAACAGCCACCATATTGCTGTGATGAATTATTTTTGCATCCATCCCAGAAAGAATTACCATGGTTCAACCATGACCAAAGTCTCAGGCACTTTGAAAAGGATAGCCAGGGAACTAAGGACTACTGTGGGATCTCTATGAAATTGCAGAGAATACTTGACAACAACACTTTGAAGCTAACACAATAATGATTGCAGTCATAACCTTATGAGCGTCACTCAGAAAATGTCACAATCACCTTCGACATGAATAGCAGTGACAAGCCAAAACCACTGAAGAAAGACCAGAAGAACAAATGCATGAATTCTCATTTTTAAGGTGCAAACTAGCAAACTTCAGATGCTTCTAGCCTAGTAGCCGTTGTTGTTGAATCTGCTGACTGAGCAGTTGCAGCACTCGCTAGCCCACCTCCTACCAAACAACCTGTTGTGAGACAAAGACACTGTTGTCTGTGTGTCCAGATATCCACTGTAACCAACAGTCTTCCATAAGATCATTCTACCACATCCCATTAATTTTCTAGAGGACTACAGAAAAAACTACAGATGGAAAGATTCTATACAATGTGTTTTCCACTGCTGATTTCGCTGCATGAAAATAGTTGTGACACAAGCAGAGGTACAGAAAAATACATGGATGAGGCACACTTGCAAACAATTTTAGCAGCCCTTTCTTCAGATTCTCTGGTTGCTTCTTATGTTGTGTTTTTTCTTCTTCTCATTCTTTGTGGCAGTTGGATGTTGGTATCTTCACAATTCTTTTGTACAGCTGTGCTGAGTTTTCTCTTGCATACCTACACACTCTTTTTCTTATCAGCTCATGACTACTCGAAGGTCTGTACAAAAACAATGGCAGAAAAGACACTCAGCACATCTGCAGAAAGGCATTGCAAAAGACTCCAACATCCAACTCACACTGAGGATGAGAAGACAGAAAACAAGATAACTCTATGCACTTGATGCTAATGCTCTTTCAAAGACAAATGGACCACTTAAGCATGAAAGTGCATGGAAAACACCAATTCTTACCAATTCTTTGGCAGAACAGAGCATGTCGAAGCTTGTCATGCTCAGAAAACGAAAGCAATCACTTGCTGTACAATGCTAATCACCACCATTGAAGAGAAGGAACATAAGGGACTTACCATCAGATAGATGCCTTAGCTTTGAGGAAGGATTCCCCGATCTGGACATTGTGTCTCCCTCTCCTCCCTGACCATACACTCGGACCCTTTGAGATGAACGAGAAGGAATTGTTCTGGTTGTTCTGCTGCTGGCAAATCCATTTCAAGCCTAAATCAGGCAACTAAGTTCCTCTTCAGCGGAAGTGGAAACTTGCGAAACGAGCTTGTCCTGTCCTCGACAAAGACATAACTTCGTGATTTGGATCCTTTGGAAGACTCCTTCGTAGTTGAACATCTAAGCATGCATCTCCCCGGGCGCCTTAAGACGGAAAAACCCTTGCAACCTGTCCACAAAACCACAGAAAGCACGCTCCAACTACTGTAACATCCAATCGTGCATCTCCCGGGGGTCCTTAAGGCCGAAAACCAAGCTGACCACAAAACAACAGCAAGCAAGCCCATACATAGCTCCTACTACTACTAGCTTTGATTCTCGGCGAAGATTCAAAAATCGTTGTCTACTCTGAGACGTCAACAACACCACCAAAAAATCGCAAGAACAAAACAATCTGAGCGGGGCATCGCACCATCTTCGATCATGTGCGCACGTCCCTTTCACTGCCTCAAACTCCATGGTCACAAGCTCACAGTCTCGACACACATATACAGATATGTCGATAAGACGAGAGAGAGAGAGAGAGAGAGAGAGAGAGAGAGAGAGGAGCGAGCTCAGGGATTGGAGAGACTGCTTACGAAAGTCGCGAGAGAGAACGAACTTCTGGCGGTGCGTGAGTGGTGCTACACGACTGTTGCTGTTTCCGCGGTACCTCTAAACCCTAAAGCGCGCAAAACCCTAACCTCCGGGAAGCCAGAAACCCAAACCCTTTCGTCGTCACTGTTCGCGAGTTGTGGAGGAAGACGAGAAGTGTTCTGGTGCGATGAGTTGCAGATGATGATGAAGACTACGACGACGACGACTGAAAATGAGCGTGAGATGGACCTGCGAAGAAGAACACGGCCACAAGACATTGCGTTGGAGTTGCAAGAGAGCTGATGCTTGAAGACACGAGAAACGAGGAACAAGCAGAGAGCTTTGCTTTTGCAATAGAATCAATCGTCGAGAGAGAGAGAGAAAGAGAGACAGGGCGCGCTCACTCACATGCAAGTCAGGTACCTGGTTTCTTTCTCTGGTTTTTTCTTAGGTGAAGAGACAACACAAAAACCAAAAAAAGAAAGTATACAAAAGGAGAGACAAACGGCGACGGAGGCAACAAACAAACGTGGGGAAGAGGAGGAGGCGTGGGAAGGAAGAAGACCCGGGTGGGGGCTGGTAGTAGTAGTAGTCGTAGTAGTAGTGATAGGGCGGGAGAAGTGGACACATTCCGAAGATGCGCCGCGAGCAGGTGCTAGAGCGGTTGGCACTTTTGGACCCGCAAGAGCTGATTGAAGAAGCAAAGGTAGAGGTATGCCGTGCGACGCGCGACCTTCGTAGCTGTGGTCGACCGGTGCATCATGTGCTCACAGGCTGTGGTCATGCATGTTTGTGTGCTGAATGTCGCAAGCGATGTGATTACTGTCCCATATGTCGAACCCCTGTGAGCAACAAGTCTGTTCCAGACCAACTGCGGCTGTACGAGCTCTGTGTAGAGGCAGGCTTGGTGGAGCAGCATGATGATGATAATGATGAGCATCATCATCATCATCCTGCAGATGTCCAGACAGTCAGCCCTCCTGATGATGTGCGCCGCCTACGAGCCTTCTTTGATGTGGCTTTGGACAACAATCTTGTGGCCTTGGTTTGCCATTGTATCCTCAAAAACCCTTGTTCTCTTTTGCAGAAACCTGAAACTAGTCTTTTGGACTCCCCCTCCCCTGCTTGCTTTCTCTTTCCTTTGGATTTTGTTTATTGGAGCTTGGCAGAGCTTGGTTCTTGCTTTCATTCTCACTCTTGCTCCCAAGACTACAAAAGACTACAATGGTAGTTGTGAGCAACAACTATTGTGGATATGTTCTGTTGAGGAAGTTGTGAGACATGAGGAAGATGAAACCCTTGACTTCACACTGTACAGATGTGACAGATGTTTGCATGGATGAAGGGGCCATATCTAGCAGTGCGCTTGTGTCTATGCTGCTTGATGGGAGCGTGGTGAAGGAATGGTGTAAGCACACTGGTCTCAGTATATCTTCAGGCCTGGGCCGCATATGTATCCTCCTATTCCATGTCGAGGTTTGTGTGTATCACTATATGCTTCTGTGATTTTGTCTTGTGCATTGAGGACAGCCATTGTCTATGTGAATTGAGGAATGTTTGATTGTGGATGTTAGGTTGAAAAATGCTTAGATACCTTGTTCTTTGTACAGCTTCTCTTAGGTGTCAAAATGTCTTTGTAGAGATGGTCTTGGCTTTGAAGGTGGAGCTACTTTTTGTCTGGAGTGGATTACAAGCTGCAAATGAACCCAAGAGCATGTTATTCTTAGTTTTGTGGGGCAAAACAATGCGTTCCCTTAATATGATGAGGACACAGATGGCCTTGCTTCAAACCAGATGCATGATAAAGCTGATGTTATAGACCGAAGTAGGAGGAAACTGGAAGGAATCATACAGGTTCTGGAGGTGCTTGAAGCGCCACTTTTGCAACATTCTTATTCTCATACTTTGTCAGAGCTGCAGCAGCTTATGGAGTTCATGCGCAAGGTTGTGCAGGTACAGTGTGCAGTGTCTATCTCTCCCTGACTTCCCAAGTTGCATGGTCTTCACTGCAGCATACTTGAATCAGTCTATGTGATGTTTCAACCTTCTTCAAAGTGGATTTCACTACATTTTCTGCATGAGCCCCTATGTTGGCCTCTGAGAGTACATTGATCTCATAGCTTGTGATGTGATTTCAAGATCTTTGTACTTGGTGAGTGCAGCATGCTGAGGTGATGGCTTGGTGTGCACGGCATCAATTCTTGGAAAGTTTGTCACCGCGCTTCACCAGTGTTGGGCAGTGGCTCACAGCAGTTGAAGAGAGGAGGAATGCAGCACGAAAGAGGGCTTGGACAGAGGGCCTGCAAACCACAGTCCAGTTTGAGTCAGGCCATGAGGGATCCATGTTTATTGAGGATGCATTGACTAACCTTGGAATGGGCAGAGATGGTGCTGGTGAAGCTGGAAACAATGAAGATTTTCTGGAGCCAGGCTGGTTACAAGAAACAGGACTTGTACAAACTTCTCCATCTTTAAAATACATGCAGGATGCAGTTTCAGGGCAATCTGGTGTGCTCTATCCGCCCAAGAGTGTGCGTGCTGCAGTTGACAAATTGTTTCTTGAAGGGAGCTCAGATCTTATTCTTGCCAAGAAAGCAATTGTATCCTTAACATCTGTACTTTGGCAGGGTCAATCTGGATATTGAGAGTTTGGAGGATGTTTCTGCTATGGTCTGATGTCATGTGGTTTCTGAGAATGGTGTCAGTAAGTTCTGATGTGCAAAGTCCTTAATTTGTAATCAGTTTCTTTACTACTTATTTGACCGTCACTGGACTCTCTCACACATGAATTGGAGATCAATTGTGGACGATTATGTGCGTACATTCAGTATACCAAGGCATTTCATGCTTGAATCTCTTGTCTTCTACCTTCTGGATGACTGCAGTGAGCATGCACTTGAGGTTTGTTTCCATCCTTGACCTTACATCTTCACTGTACTTACAAGCTGGAGACATGCATGAATTTGTGGCAGGATGATGCGTCTCCTTTATCTACCTATGTCTTTTGAGTGCTAGCCAAATATCATGACTGAGTGTTCCTGTTGCTTCTGGAAATGGGACATAACATCAGGATGCAGGTTTTTGCAAAGTTGGTTTCAGGAAATTTTGAATGGATTATGATATGCTTATAGATGATACCTATGCTCAGGAGCTGACAAAGTCAGTAGGGAGTAATGGTAGCTAACCACTGCCATTCATGATGAGGGTGATGGTGTGATACCTCGTGGATAACACTCACAAGGTTATGACTACACTTGTTCTAGTTTTGTTCATTTTGGTTTTGCTGGAACTGACACAACTATTACCTTCAAAGTTTGATTTTGTTATTTCCTATGTGATATCATAGGTATCAGTGTTTCTTGGTGTACTGAGCATCTCCGTGTTGTTTCTTCCTGTTTCCTTGTTTGGTTCTTTGTCTTCCTCTTTCTTCTTGGTTTCTGTTTGGTGTTTCTGCCTTCAGGATCTTTAAAATTATTATTTCAAGGGCTTCATAATCCTGGGTGGTGACCTTTTGAATACAAAGCTTTTGTTGCATTTTTTTTCCAGTTGGTTTCCCTCTTCTTCCTCTTCACTGGCATTTTGCTGGATTTGGAATCTCTATACCCTTGTTATCACTTCATGTCTCAATTTTATTGAGGTTCCTTTTAAATTGAAAGTTCTCAATTCTTATGAGAGATGGTCTCTTTTAATTGGCAACACCATGGAAATCACTGCTCAGTTCAGGGCTTGTCTCTAACTGTGTATACTTCTCTGTGGTACTGGTGGATAGGAGGCAATCCTTCTGCTGCCAGAGGTTGCCACCCATGGCATACATCCTAAGGTGGTCAAGGTTCTACTTGAAAGGGATAGACCAGAGGCAGCACTTGCAGTATTGCGTGCTAGTGCACGAGATGGGCAGGCAAGTGGGGCAGTGCCACTACCTGAGGCTCTCACAACTCTGCGAGTCTGGCTGCACTCTGATCTGCTCTCTGAAGGCTACATGTATCAACGAACTCATTGTGACACTGTAAAACATCAGGGTGGTGACTGGGCAGTGGAGATGCAAGTGTTGGTGTCAGAAGTTTGCAGATACTGTGCAGACATGGGCTTGCTTGATCGCATGGTAGTGCTTCCTTGGCAAATTGAGGAGGAAATGTTTGTGAGGAAGTGTCTCCTGGAGTATGCCACCCAAGATCCATCCTCTCCTGCAGGCAATCTCTTGGTTGTTTTCTATGTGCAGGTATGCACTGAACAATGTTAGAAGCCTCTGTTACTGCAGACTTAGATGAGGTCTTAAAAAGGCAGGCTTCCTAACAGAGGTGTGATGTGGGTGGTTAATTATGCAGCGGTGTCGCTATCTGGATGCACATATGGTGCACAGAATGTTGTCTGACTTTGAGCAACGCTGGATGGGTCACTGTACTGAGCATGCCAAAGTTGCTCATGTTCGTAATGCATGCAACAAGAGGACTCGAATCATTGTAAGCAAACCGTTGTCCTTATTTTCAATGTGAAAGGCATCCTTGCTTCTTTCCCCTCAGCTCTCTGACCTTGAAGGTTGCTCTCTGTAGACACACAAAGTCTTTGGCCAGGATGGCATGCAGCACCTTAGTTCTTTTAAGCAGATATATCCCCTGTGTAGTACTCAATTCCAATGCTGCTTGGCTGTCTAGTTTGTGTGGTGTCTGCTGTGATGTGTAAGAGTGAGGTGGAAATGATGGACATGATTCAGGAGAAGTGCATGGAGTTGCTCCCTGCTGTGCAACGTCAGCAGGCACAGAACAGCGCACTTACCAAGGTGCAAGAACCACAGCCTGAAATAAGAAATGTGGACAAAACCAGGAACACTCTTTCTCTGGCATCACCCCTTTTTGTTCCTACTGATGGAAGTATGGGCAGAAAGCCCACACAATCCAGAGATATCAACCTTCCATCCACGTCAGCCTGGACAGAGCCTCAGAAACCATCCATCCTACATGGTCTTCAGCAGATTCAGTCACCTATTTTTCCACACTCAAGTTTGCCAATGGCCAGTGAACCCACCAGAGCCTTTGAGTATGACAGTCCAATAGCTAGCCCAGTGCAACGTCGCCGATTACTCTATGAGCCTGATATCGCAAGAGACTCCAGTGGTTCGATTGTGGAATTGGAGGAAGCATGCAGCATTGATGGACTGGACTTACCTGCTGGCCCTTCCTCCTGGGGTGCTGGGCAGGGGAAATTGACACGTGGGAAATCAAAACTGAGTGGTATCGGAGGCAAAGGGTCACCATTGACAGCACAGAATGGCTCACATAAATCCAGGTTAGGTTTGGAAGAGGATGATGAAACAGATATGGTGATGGCAGATAGGCACAACTGGGCAACCAATGGAAAGCGGCCTCCTTCAGATCGGTCATGGTTGCGCACCAGATCACCTGACATAGAGGCATATCGCAGTAAAGGTTCTTCAGAAAACAATGGCCTGGACAGCCATCCACCAAATGGCACTGTACTTTCCTCCAAGGCTTCAAGAAGGTGTGAACTAGAAGTTCATGGTGCTAGGGGCTATCTAGGTCTGGGATTAAGGCTAGATCAGTTGCTTTCCTTCTGCAGCAGGGGGTGATGGTTATGAGTTGTTTGTCACATAGGGTTGATGGAAGCACCCTACTGTATTAGATGTAGTCACTGGTGAAAGCTAATGTGTATGTTGTGTTGGTGGTCACGGCGGCCAGGGTTCTAGGTATGGAAGAAGAGGGCAGAGGAGTGCGGTGGCGCTCAGATGATGGTGAGGATGATCGAGTGCTAACATTCACACCATCTTATGATATGAAGACTTTGCACTCTCGGGGAAGGTCTCCCAGTACGTTTTACAGTGGTCGTGTTTGAACCCCCTGGAGAATGTGGGTGATCCCCATCACTTTTGCTAGTTGGGGCAAATGGCTGCACTTGTGGCTCCCTGATTCAATCCACCTCTTATTCCCAACTGCCTCACATTTAATGACTCTTGAAGTGCCATCATTCATGACGAACTCCCTTTCATCACCATCACTGGCAAGCATTGGCTTGGCCTGGATTCATCTGGTTGGAAAGCTTCATTTGAGTCACCTGAGATGTGGAGTCATGTGTGCTTGGACCCTTTTCACCAAGAGGGTGCAGCTGCTGTGGGTGATGGAACAGTTATGCATCCTGGCTTTATTATGGAGGATATGAAAAGCTGAGTTTTAGCCTGGAATTTGAGCAGGATTCCATCTGTGATGTCAAATTGCCACATACTGGTGGCTATAGCAGCAACAGAGAGGGGGAAATGGGATGAGAACAGAGAGATGGCCAGAGGACCCAAGAGGCTTTTTTAGTCAGATATGCCTACATGGTCACTATACCTTTTAGTTCCAAGGTCATTGAGGCTGCCATGAATGAACACATGTTTGACTCCTTTCTTATTGTAATTTTTTTAAGTTAGAAGTATAGACTGCTGGGAGTTTTCAGAAGAACTGGATCTTGATAGATAATCCACTCATGACCATTTCAGATTTGGGAGGCGTTCGTTCTCCTTCTGTTTTTTCCAATGTGCAGAGGACATACAAATGTTGAGACAAGGAGGTAATATCTTTCATCGGTTTCTTTTCAATTCTTATAGCAGTTCTTTCTTCCAGCATACAGTCCCAGCTAAATCCCCATCACTTTGTACTGGAGAAAAACTAAACTAATTCTACTCCTCACACAAGGAAAAACCGTGCTATATTCTTTTGTTTGAACATATCTCAGCAGGGGCATTGTGAGCATATTGTTTGTGAATTATGTGACCATAGGGAGATCTGCTAGAATTTCTGCTAGAATTTTGTCAGGTGGTTTTAATAACAGGGTTGATGGTCCTTGAACAAGTAGAGACTGTCACTGCCGTTCATACTTCTAATTTTTATGCTTCCTCATTCAAGTTCTTCCCTTGCAGTGTTTTTCTTTCTTCCTGAAGGTCCTTCAGTCGTGATCCGGAAGCTTTTCTTTGACTTGTCCTGGTCTTACTTAATCGAGAGTTTGCAGATTTCTCCATAGTCAGGAGAGTTGTTTGCAATGACGGGGATTATGGCAATGATGATGGTATCAAGTTGCAGTTGAAGATGTGTAAGGTGTTGAGGACCTTTTCAAGGACTACAAATATCAAGTTGTGGGTGGAGGTGTAAGATGCTGGAGGTTTTCAATGAACGAGTTCACATCTGGTTGTCACCTTAAGAATCGAGTCACAAGCAATGAGAAATGGCCTCCTCCACCGTAAACACAACTATTTCTCATAACACGTGTTATGCATGAGCATGGCCCCAATCGTTCCAACCAAAACTAGGAATACATCATCTTGTGATGGATATAATTACTCCCTTCTCTGGGCCTCCTTGTCAATCTTCTTTGCAGAAGGGACGAATTTGTTGTTGATAAGCTTGTCATTTGTTTGCAAAAGCATCATCATAAATAATTGGGTATGTTTTTTTATAAAAACTGTACTAGAGATGATTTAAGTATTCTTCCAAACTGACAACTCCATACAAGTCTCAAAGATATTATCTTATTGTAATTGTGTTATATTTTGGATTGTGTTGAAACTTGAGATTAGTTATAGAGTTATGATATCTTGAAGCATTTTGGTTTCTTTTAGGGGATTTTTTTTTTTTTTGAAGATTATACTTTTTCATGGTGAAATATTTGAATTTCCATAATTCGTCTTTTGCCTTAAGATACTTATTAATGTGAATCGCAAGGGCACAGTGTCACACAACCCCTTGTTTTGTGCTAGTAGTACTATTCCTTGCTTGAGGATGGCTATTTGTTGAATGACTTTTGTTTGTGAGTCCATTTGTGAGCTATGAACACAAAATGGAACATTCTTAGTTTGAAAATGTCTTAAAGCTATCCAAAGTTGTTTCAAGCATATTTGTACCATTTTTTTTGGCTGGCTATTGATCAAATAAGTTACAAAATCCATCTTAGCACAAGCAAATTGCATGAATTTTTTAGCTTGCATTTTCACGAACCCATCAACCACCTTCAAAATGGTTGCAAAAAGGTAAAGCCATACTACAAATTCTTTCACCACTAAGTATGCTAGATGTTTATAGTTAAAGTTGGGTTTATGGTGAGTGGCATTGGTCATCTTGTGATTGAAATCCATGTGGGTACTTGGGGTCTCTAACCTTGATAGAGGGTTTTACAAACCACATTAACCTTGTTTAATAGATGAAAATGACTAAGTTTGGAAGGAAGTATAAGACCAACCCGTAGGGTGAAAATTCACTTGGTCACAATTCCTTGTCAAAGTACATGTTTCATTCAAAATAAATTTTCTTACCATTGCCAAATTTTACAATGATGACAATGAGATCATTTTTGTTGACATTGCTATTTGGAAATGGTAATTAATATCAACTTAAAGTGATAAAAATTATCAACATCACAAATGGGGAGACAAGTTGGAATAAGTGATTGTTGGGATGCCAACATAATAATAATGAAAATATAGTAGGGATTTTAAATTATAATAAAAATACTCATAAAAGGAAGAGGACTGAAGGTGAAAATGAATAATTTTCCCATTAAGAGGGTGAGCTTAAGGTGAAATCAACACTTCACAACAAAAAAGAAAAAGAAAAAAAGAACATTCATAATAAACATGGGTTTGAAATTTGTTTTTCCCTTTACATTGGAAATTTTAAAAAAATTCAGCTTGAGTTTTTGATTTTTCTTTCATTTTTGTTATCATTTTTGTGAATGTTGTGTAATAAATATTTTTTCAAAATAAGTAATTTTCTCCCTCTTTTATGGTAAAACTATTATTATTATTTCTTGAGTTTGTTTCTTTTTTGCTAATAACTAACATTTAAGAATGGAAAAAGGATTTAAGAATGAAAGAGAGGCCCAAAGACACAGTTATTTAGTAATTCAAAATCTTCAAATCCAAATGATATCTGATTAACACATAACAATAATACTTTTTAATATCTAAATTTTAGAATTTAGTAATTCAGATTTGCCAAATTTGATTTCATTATTATTTATGTGACATGCGTTACTCAAATGCATTGTGGGTGCCATATTGTTTGGATTTGCCTAGCCATAATATTTAATTGCACAATAATAATTGCCGAGTTAAGTGGGCTATTTAAGTATGAGGCTCAAAAGGAGGCCCAAGTTTGCTATCGACCATGATATGGAAACAAAAGAAGAAAATGTCTTATGCTTTAAGCTCACTGTTTTAAAATATATATATATAAATGTGCTTTGATTTAATTATAAGAAAATCATGTCTGTTGCAACTTGTTTATTTAGTTTTAATTTAATTATATCAGACATTATTTAATTATATTCTAGTTGAATCAAACAAATTTTAATTACATTGAACAAAATTACAATGAAAACAATTTTCTCATAATATTTCTTCAAAGCATGAAAATGCCATAACCATAACCAAGGTACAACAACAAAGGCACACAAATAAAACGAATCATGTATTACCACGAGTTCTATATTTCCTAAAGGTAGAAGTTGTCATAGTCTTAAGTTATTTTGATAAGAATCATATTAGCGATGCATTGCAAACAAAACCCATTACTAATGTTTTGCTTATGTAAGGACTCATGACCATCTTCCATTTAGAAAATAACCTACATCCTTGAGGATTGTAGTTTATATCCATTTGGAACAACTCTTTTTTTTCTATTTTTTTTCTATATATATATAGATTTTTTTTTAAAAAAATTTAAAAATTTAGGGGAAGGGGTTAATTTAGAAAAAGAAAAAAGAAAAAAGAAAATCACTGATTTTTGGGGGTTTTAATCAATCACCAGATTTTGCCAATTTTAAAAAACAAATCACCAAATTTCTACAGTAGTTTCGAGTAGGTACTAGGTAACACCCGGCACTACTATAGAAGAAGGATGCTTCATATTTCAAAAAACTTTCATATCTCCTTTATTGCCAATTTTTGGCTAAACCTTCTTCTGAGTGATCATCTCTTCAGCTATAATTACAAAGTTGAAAAAAAAATTAATAAATAAAAAATTAATAATTTTTTTTAAATTAATATTTTTTGAAAAATAAAACACATACACACACTTATTTAGAGTCAGGAGAGGCTATTAGAAAGGGGGGTGGGGATGGGTGTGAAGATGTGGTCTGAAGTGTGAACACAATTTTATATTGTGAGGGTGTGCTCCTGAAACTAGTCCAGATCTGACGTGTGTATGACATGTATGATGTCAGTGCATCAAATCACTTTGACATGGCAAAAAGTCATAATATAGCTTTTGCCACAATAATGCTATAATGCTTTTGCCACAATAATAACTTCAGCTTTCCTCTTGCCTAAAATACCATATTCTCTCCCAAATTTTCACAAATACTTAACAAAAAGTCATAATATAGCTTTTGCCTCAATAATAACTTCAGCTTTCCTTTTGCGTAAAATACCATATTCTTTCCCAAAATTTCACAAATATTTAACAAAAAGTCATAATATAGCTTTTGCCTCAATAATATCTTCAGCTTTCCTTTTGCCTAAAATACCATATTCTCTCCCAAATTTTCACAAAATACCTAACAAAAAGTCATTACCAACTTTCCTAATACCGAAAGCTAGGCTAATGCACTCGGTCGGTATCAGTGTTTTTTAAAAAGAATTTTTTGTTATAGCCAAAGTGGCTATCATCCATAGGAAGATGTGGAAAAAGTGGCGATCATCTCTGGTAAGATTTAGCCAAATCTGGCTATAAACCAAAATATGAAATACAAAATCCTTTATCATCTTTTCTATATTTTGGCTACACATTGAAAACCAAGTACAATAAATGTGGCGACTTTCACCATAATTTTATTTTTTTGCCCCCTCACCCTGACCATTGTTCGAATTTTAAAAGCAAAGTTCGAATTTTCAAAATTCAAAATTCAAGTAATTTTGGAGTTTTCCAATGGGTCCAGGATCAAGTCCTTGAATGAGTTAGTGTGTTTTTTTTTTTTTTTTTGGCAAAATTTCACCAAAAAGTGAATGCAAAGATTTTAAATGCCAAGATGAAATGATTTTTCAGATTTTCAATTGCCAGAATTTGAAAAACAATTGCCAGATTCCTATACATGGTTTGAGTAAGTAGCCAAATATATAGAAGGATGTTTGTGTTTCTTTTTGTTTTTGGTTTTCATATCTTGTTTATAACCAAATTTTGCTAAAACTTCCTTTTGGTGATCATCAAGGTTTCCTTTTTCCTGGATTTTGTGAAGTAGACGGTGGGATTGGCAATCACCCACAAGAGGGCTTAGCCAAATTTGGCTATAGATAAGAGAGGACAATAGGAAAAATTAGGCTTTGGCGACATGCTCGAGCTTATTGCTTAAATATGGCGATCTCATTTTATTTTTTCCTTGAAAGATGGTGACTTTGGGCCACATTTTCCAAAACATCCTTCATTTGGTTTGCACCAAGGTGGCTTTTTTTTTTCAATTTTCTGAGGTAGATGGGTAAGTTGGCGAACAAGAGGACTTTAACCAAATTTGGCTACAAGTAAGAGAGAACATTACAAAAATTTAGGATTCTTGCTACATTTTAGCAAAATGCTGGAAATTATTATCTAAATATGGCAATTTCATTTATTTATTTTTATCCCTTGAAAAATACATGCTTGCTATTACAAAAATCTGAATGAATGAAGCTCTCAAGATCTAATGTTGAATTGTAATATATATATATATATACTTTTTTATTTTTTTATTTAATTAAATTTTTTTGTCGAAGATAACTGATAAAAATAAAATAAAATTATTGAGCACCTTGCCGCCAAACTAGCCTAGGTATGTATGACTAGGGTAGTCCATTTTTTCATGGGTGAGATCCAAGGATGACGCTATAATAATTAACACTTTATGTTAAATGTGGTGAATACTTTGTATGTAGAGGCTCAAAATATGGGGTAATGGGTAGAACCGTAGATGCAACTAAAAAGCAACCAAAAGTGGTACTTGAAAGATACGAAATCAAATTTGTTGCTTCTCTTAGTTGGCATCTTGGTGAAGGTGTTGTTATGCTTTTGCTTGGGTTGGAACTTGGAACTTCTCGCAACTATCGAGTTGGTGGCATCTTGGGGAAGGTGTTGTTATGCTTTTGTTATGCTTTTGCTTGGGTTGGAACTTGGAACTTCTCACAACTACTGAGGAGGGGGTGACTGGGATGTCCATGTTTAGGGTTTCTCTTTGTGAGGAGGGAGGGACGTGGAGTAAAGGATTTGAGATAAATTATTTGATCACCATTATTGAGCATGGGAGATTCTTTGTTGAGTTGTCCCAACATTTTTTTTTCCCCTAAAAGAAGGAGAAGAAAAAAAGAAGGGCTCCTCAAATAAGAAACAAGAAACATTAAAGACCCAAAACTAACTTTGGACACTTTGAAGTCTTGGAACCGCTACCCTAGAAAAAAGAAGAAGAAAGTGGACCAAAAACAAAAGGGCTACATATTTGTACCAAGGTAACAACTTTACTAGCAAGCCTAGATAAAACAAACCTTGTTCCACTTTGACTCACTCATTTATTTACTTTCTATACTTGTCTTTTGTGTATACAACACTCACTTAAAAAGATTTCCAACTTTTTTAGTTTAGAAAAATGTGTGCATTGAAAAAGGACCCATTTAAATTTGCTTTGTATAATAAGAGACAAAAAAAAAAACCAAAAATTGGAGAAATATGAAAATTTCCAAAAATAACTATACATATATTCTCTTTACTACTTTTTTCTTCTTTTGCTTCTTTTGGATGGGCAAGCTTATGTCAGAAAACTTTCAATCATTTTAGTTTTTTTAAAAACGAGTGCATTGAATGACCCCATTAAATTTACTTCATATGTAGGAAAGTCATTTGTAAAGTCACCATGTCTTTGACCCCTAGTTTGACCCCTGGGCTAGTCCCACTTTCATCCCCAATTTGAGTGAGGCATAAAGTGAGCAAAACTGGGTATCATTCAATGAGATTGGCTATTAGTTCACAAGATTTACAGGATTTTATTCGGATAATAGAGTTACCCCTGAAACCATCCTTTCAGCCACCTATCCCCTCTTTCAGGAGTATTCGCGAAGTAAGGAAATTTGATTACACTCAGTCTGAAATGGTGAAGAAACTCAGCTTTTAATGCACACGGTTCGAGAGTTACTTATAGTAGTTGTACAGGTAGGAGCAGTGAAAATATATGTAGCAGCAGTGGAGGCGCTCGAGAACAAGGAAAGCTCATACCTATGTCATTGCTGGACTGTCCTGGAGTCTTAGACTTCCTGGGTGGTGTGTTGTTGATTACAACCGACTATCCAGATAAGTGTGATGATGAAAGAGACAAATTATACACACCCAAACTTGCATGCTCTTTACCAGCTCTCTT
>Ga0209611_10004155_pt1 | contig 24864 bp, 15 predicted proteins | sample S1TSphgellanicum_3_FD_187693 | JGI IMG/M metagenome (GOLD analysis project Ga0209611, IMG submission 187693) | Host-associated microbial communities from peat moss isolated from Minnesota, USA - S1T2_Fc - Sphagnum magellanicum MG (SPAdes) (version 2) | ecosystem: Host-associated > Plants > Peat...
TTAAAGCTTTTTCAACCAAGTCTTCCACATGTACTTGTAGTGAGGCAATTGAAAAGGAGTTATGAGAGAAATGACATTGATTTCATGAAGAGGAGGAAGAAGAACAAGAGGAAAAGGAGGAGAAGGACAATGAAAAAAAAATGGTGTTTTTCAAAAACCACTTGCTAAGAAAATGAAAGCATCTAATCTAACTAGTGGCAAGTCCAAGACATGGACAAAACCCACATAGCCCCTATTGAAAAAAGGTATATGTGAAGAAGTTGAAGTTACCTACATAGAAGCTTAGTACATTGCTTCTAATGTTGTAGCAAACACCCAACTTGCAAGCACAAAAAGCATGTTGCAATTTAGGGGCAAGAATAAAACTTGATCTACATGTTTTGTGGAGCTTTTAAGGGTTTTTGAAAAGTTGGCTAGAAGTACATATTAATAGTTATGAGTTCCCAAATTTTGACTCTTACATCCACTTTTAGTTTAAAAGATCTAGTTGAATTTGTAAGGAGGTAATTTAGTGAGGGATGCATTTGTTATTTGTTGAACAATGTGGCAATGACCTTGTCATTGACCTCATAGGTTGTAAAAATGATCTTGCTTTCTTTCATAATTCCTCTTATTCTTTTATTACTTTGCAAATAGATCTTTATATCTAACTACGGTGAAGGAGCCATTTTCTAGCAATCTTTGTCAATTAAATAGGGAAGTTCAACTATGTAGGATCATGTATACAACCTAAGCCTAGCTTAATAGGTTATTATTCTACATGTGCAAAATGAACTAACCTATTATAAATCTCTGTGTTGGTTGTGCAAGTCTATAATGGCTTGGCAAGTTCAATTGTATTTCATTGTCAATATTCAAGTATTGTAAAGAATAATCTCTACTTGACCAATGCCTTGTACTAATTATTGTTTTTTCCATTTGTGAATTAGTTGTCATGAAAGTAAGGTCTATTCAATTGTTGCCAATGGACCTGAAAAACTTACAATTATGGCCAAGTTGAAATTTTTTAACATTGGATTCGCCACCATTACCACAAGCTCCAATATTGAGGTTTTTGTTTCTATTCCTTTGGTATAAATTTGAACTTTTGATGTCCCCACTTGCATGTCTTTAGTTTTTTGTTCATAATCTTGTTACATAATGTTTGGTTGGTTTAGGGATGATGGTAAATTAGCAACTCTATGCCTTAAAAGGAAATGTTTGGAATTATTAAATTATTATTTTTCAATTAGAAGGTGATGAAGCCCAATGCCACCTAGCATAGGTAGCCAATGCTTATATAAGGACTTGTTTAAAGCAATTGGTGCACACAAGGAGTGATCCTTTGGACCATACAACTTAACTACAACAACAAAAATATAGTATAGGGAGCTTGAGTATACACCTTTGCCATGGGGGTTGCAAATGCAATTTTTATGAGATTTTTCATACACATTTAATTTTATATTTGTTTCTATGGCATTGTTTAGTGATTAATCTTAACTTTCAAATCAAGCACATAACAATTTTCCTGTTACATTCCTAAAAACATTATGTTGTTGTGTACTTTCTTTCTTGATGGCTATTATATGTTAAAATAGCTTTGATTCCTTTAGTTATAGTGTAGTCGTGTTTACAAAAGCAAAAAAATAAAGACATCATTGGGAAATGTTGACATCAAAACAATTGTTTATTTTTTGGGGATGTGGGCTATTTTAACGGAGATGGAAAGCTAACAATTTGCAGACTTCAATGTGGATTGCAAACTTTGTTATGAATTCCTATCCTTCTTAAAAGTAGAACTATCATCACCTCCACTAAAGTGTACAAAAAGTAAGGCATTGGGGCTAGAGATGGACCGCATGTGGGAGGGTATAGTTGATAAGGAGCGCATGATTCTTTGGTAGTTATACAAACTATAGATCACCCCATGCATTTTACTATGTAACCAACTTTCATGACAATCAACCTATATATAGATGTGACAATCATCAAGATGTAGAGTTTTTTTATTGTAGAAAGAAATTCAAAATAATTTTTTAATGCCTTCAAATAAAATTTGTGAAATTCAAAGTTTCCTTCATGAACTTTGAATACTGTCTTTAATAAATCCATGCAAGAGGTTGTTTGGGCCCACATTTGTCATTATTCTCCATAGTTTTCCATAATCCATGTAATTCCATCTAAATCAATATAAGAACCCTCAAGTTTCCATATCTATCCATTATGTTTTAGCCCTAAAGTTTAGGTGGGTTTGTATCAACAAGGTTCCATCTAATTAAGTTCATATAAAGTCATTTTTATGTTTAGGCTACTCTTGGTGAGTTATGTGATCAATAAAAAATTCCCTACCACTAAATTGCCTTTAGTTTGCAATTTGTTGTTGTAATCTTCTTCAATATGCAATTTGTTGTTGTAACCTTCAATACGTAATTTGCACTTATAACTTGCTTTAAAATGTATTATATGTTGTTGTAACTTGCTTCAAAATGTAATTTGTTGCATTATAACCTTCTTCGTATGCAATCTACACTATAACCATCAATATGTAATGTTATTATAACCACCTTTAAACATATGTGATTTGCTATTGCAACCACATTCAATATTATGTAAATTTCTATTACACAACCTTTTCCAATAACATGTTTCAATATGTAATTTGCTACTGTAACCTACCACTATTAACCTACACACATTCCATTATAAAGTGAGGGTGAGTAAAATGATGCCTTAAAGGATACATAACAAGTATCTTGAATTGCATAAGTGGTCAAAACTTATGCAAATAGTTATCCATTATTAATATTTAATTAATGGGTTTTTTGTCCATGAGATTCCATTTAGACTATTGTAAAAAGTCTCCATTTGTCCATATTGATCCCATATTAGTTATGTGGTGGGTTTTATTGGTGAATTTTTTCATCATAACTAAAAAGTTCCATAGTTGATTGCCTTCCACATGTAATATGTTATCATAACCTTCTTGTTATAACCTACACATGACATTCCAACGTATCAAAGGAAGGTCAACAAAATGATGCCTTCAAGTGAACTTTGGAATTTAGTTGCAATGAGTTAATGAAAAAAGTCATTAAATTTTTTTTGCAAATATTAAGGTTTCCATCCTTCCATGTTAACTAACTTTTTGGGCTTTTTGTTCATGAAGAGGCTTCTATATCAAATTATTTGCAAAAGTAGTTGCAAGTTGGTTTGTAATGTGAAAGGGGGGGCTGTCTACTTATTGTGCAATCTGATCTAATCCTGGATTTTTGGCATAATTGTATCAACCGTCTTGTTGTGACGGCGCCCCATCATTGTTGCATGGGAATGCATGGCCGACTTGTTTCTAAGCTGTGTGGTGTGTGCAAGATTGGGCATGGCGGCTGGCATTGATGGAGCTCGACTCATGAAGGCGGCGTAGCTGAGGATGGAGCGGGAAAAATGGAACGGCGTTGGATGACTGGAGGAAGCTTCTGGAGGAAGCCAACGGGCAACTGAAGAAGGGAGATTGGGTGTCTGATGGAGAACAGAAGAAAGAAGAGAGTGTGGTAGCTTAGTAGCGAGAGTCTTGGCCACGAGAGTGATCTTCCACTGCGTCTGATGGATGGTCTAGCTCGTCGCTGCAGGAGGACATAGAGAGAGAGGGAGAGAAGAAAAATTAGAGGGACAATCAGTGCTTCCTGTTTTTGTAAGAACTTGTGCTCGAGGGCCGTGTTTGCGCTCTCGGACTGTACATACTATCCATGAATGATAATCCAAGCATTTTCCTCAGAAACATCTGCGTACAGTGTGTGACCATAGCCGTGCGTCGTGTTGAGTGATGCATTGCCAGGTCTGTCAGTCTTGAAGTTGCAAGTGGGTCAGTGAGCGATGGCAGGAAGGTAGTCCGAGTCAGGATAGGCTACGTGCCTGTGCAATTGCGGTGGATTGTTAGATCACAAGAGCTAGGGTCTGTGGGAACTTGCGTCATTGCTGTGGGTTTTCTGGATCCTCCTTTTTTGGTTACAGGTTAACTTTATGTGATGTGCATTTTTTATGTACATTATGGTGTTTTGAAATATATTAAGATATATTGATAGACTATGTTATATTTAAAGCATGTCAAGTATAAATTATGTGTATATTAAGAGTTGGCTAGGTGGGCTAAAAAAATAGTTAAATAAATAGGTAGATGGATAGGTAGGTAAATAAGTAAATAATTGAGCTAATTTAAATTTTCAATAAAAAATCAAGTACATAAGAAAATAAGATTATTAACTATTAAGTATAAGTAATTATAATTAATAGATAATAAATACTATTAATTACAAGTTAATAATTAATTTCATAATAATAATTAAATAACTAGTAATAAATAACCAAATTTAAATTAACCAATGTGTAGCCAAGTTTAATTTAATGAATGTTTAGTCAAGTTTTAATTTAGTTAATGTTTAACCAAGTTTTAATTTAACCAATGTTTTGTCAAGTTTTGGTTTAGCTAATGTTTAGCCATGTTTTAATTTAATCAATGTTTAGCCAAGTTTTTGTTTGGCTAAATTCTAACTTAGGTTTAGGCATAAATGCCATGGGGGTTTAACCCAGGTGTGACATAGGTTACTATGATTAATAGTTTGAGTTAATTAGTAAGCAGTACATTAGTTTAATTGAGTTAATTATATATATACATATATATACAACTATGTTAATTAGGTTGGTAGGTTAGGAAGGTAAGTCAATAGGTTTGGTGGGTATGTAGGTATTTAAGTAAGTAAGTAGGTAGTTTTCTTAGGAGGATCTTATTTTAATTTGGGATTAAAAAATTTATTATGCACATCTAGTTATATAGTTTGTAACCAAGTGGTGACTATAAAATTTATCCCATAGTTTTTGTCCATTTCAATCTTGTAAATGATATAAGGAGGTACTTGAAACATTGAAAACACAAAAACAACATTAACAAAACATGTCATTTGGGATGAGCCAATAAAAAGGCTTGGCCCTAACAATTAAACATAAAATTAAACTAAAAAATCTACTTATTTACCTATTCCCTACCTATCAATGTACTTACCTATCTACCTACATAAATTGATTTTTGATTATTTTTAAAAAATGCCACATGGAATATTTTGATTATGTGAAGTGAAAAATTTTGATTGCACCAAGTGACAATATGTGAGTGAGGTATATTTTAGTTACAAAAATGGGTATTAGTTGCAAATTTCATATAAATGATCAACAAATGAGACTATGTATGTTATGTGTATACATCACCCATGTGAAATGTGTTAACATCATAATGAGTCATCATTTGCAACTAGATGTCGGACGTGACTTAATTTATGCAACTAATTAATTTTTACTTACATGTGTTGATTGCAATTTATTTATAGTCACAAATTTCAATTACAAAATGACACTTTTTTCCTAATGCATTAATCCAAATCCAAATCTAGATTTCATGGATATTTCTCAAGTGTACTTATCTTCTTTCAAAAAATGAAAGATTATGGAAACTTTAAGCAAAGGATGACTACCTTCTAATGCTAAAAAAATTGAATTCATGTCCATAATACACCATATAGAGTTCCCTAAGTTGTGAAATTACAAATGTGGGCTTCGAGTTGGTCCTTATAACCTTTTTCAATTTGTTCCAACAACCCCCTTCTATGATCTTACAAAGTAGCATTTTAGTCCAAGGGGGAATTGAACCCCATCCATGATAACCTCTTTTTGTTTTAAATTTCTTATCTAAGAATAAACGTCACATTAGTCAAATACACATTAGACACAAAAAAGATTCCCATCAATCATCCACTTCTAGAGATGCAATAACGTCGTGAATGCCTTGAAGAATGTCATTTGTTAGTCCATACACAACATCATTTCCACTATATTGGTGACTCCTAGGTGGCATCAAAAACTTCACTACATGAACCAAATGTGAATAAACATAAACAACATGGGAATCTTTTAACATAAGAGGAATCAACATTTCCCCATTTTTTATAATAAAAACATGTTATGACATCGTCACCTTCATTAAAAAAATTCCCCATTTATTTGTAAAAGACTTTCTACCTCGAAGTGTTTTGGTACACAAAATTACATAGAAAGACACGCCTTCTACATTGCCATCCTCATCATTAATAGTCAGGTTGTCACCAATTTCTAAGATGTCAGTGAATTCATCGCCTACATATATCGATACAACCCTTTATTAATGAATTAAAAAATAATTACAATGTTGAAATTGAAATTTATAGTGGAACAAATTGAATGGATCTTCATTGTGCCTTTGATGGGATCGCAAATATACAAAGTAGACACCTTATCCACATCTTTAGCCTAAACAAATGCCAAAAAATTCTAGTTAGTGGCTTTCATAAACTAGAATATGATGACTCATGTTTACTTAATGTATGGTCATGCACACATGCAACCACTTTACTAGCATTTTGTAATTCCATTCCATGAGGATTGAATTATTTTCTCCAAAGAAACCTTTTGATCGTTGTTAAGGGTTTTTTATATTCTTCTTAAATTAAGGATTTCTTCTTTTCCAAGTTTTTTAATTCTAGTTTTAAATAATGTTGAAACAAGTTGCTTCAAATCAGTAGATTGTGAAAGTCAAATATAGATATTCCTCATAAATGCAAAAGAAAAATTGAAATCAATCTTTCATAACAAGTTGAAAATAAAATATCAAAGTCCCAAGTAAACTTGTTTATAAATAAAAAATAAAAGAAAAAAAGTGATCTCTAAATATTAAAGAAGAAAGAAGTTCCAAAAGTTCAAAAGTTAACAAGAAGTTTCAAAAAAACATTCTTCACTATCTTCCAATCCTTCTATTTATACCAAACATAACATTGTTTCAAATTAAACAATCACTTGCTGGTATAATAGAAAATTTTTAAACTTAAACTATAACAAGTACTGGCCACATGTTTAAAACAACTTTTATTGTCAACAACCGATTATTGTAACAAACCGGTTACCAGTTTACTTAACCCACTAATTACCTTAACACCTATTATTAGTTATTTCAATAGATTGGTTCACTTAAGGTCCTATTATCCAATAATAACTTAACTAAGTTTCAAAATCATATTGCTTCATTGGTTACTAGTTGGTAACAACCAATTATTATGTACATATTGAAAACTAGGTTAACATTACCCCCATTTTGAAAACTAGATTTCATCTTCAAAATTAGTCACCTAGAACTACATGTTTTACCCTTGCAGCCAAATCATCAACAAGTATTTCACTTGTGGTATTAATAGGTTCAGCTAAAGGAACATATTCTGATTCTAGTCTCTTAACAATAGGTGTGTCCTTCAATATTGTGTCTAGAGTTCTAAAAACCTCAGAGGTATGTGTGATACTATCAATCAAGGTAACCTTTACACCCACCCCAATCTTTGGTATAATTAATGGAACAAGTTTGGGAGTGACAGGTTTTTCCAATCCTTCTACCCGAATATTAACAACTACAATAAGTACTTCCGCACATTCTATGGGCAAAGATAAAGTGCAAGACACAATGGCAAGTTTTGCTCCTCCTTTGATTGGCTCTGGTTCCTTAGTGGTACTAACAACAAGTTCACTCTGAGAATTTGTAGCTACAATTATTGTTTGCACAAATGAAAACTTTTGGGAAACAATAACAGGTACCTCAACCAATTTGCTAGTAAGTTAATCATATGTATGACCCTCAAATTGTGATTGGTATGCAACTAGTTCATTCAAATAAACTTTTTCATTTGAATGAACCATCTTTAAACTATCCTAGATCTGTTCTTTCATAATCTCTTATACGATTTGCCACCATTCCTTCCATTTTAGGTTTTTATATGCCAATGTCTAGTTCTATACCTTAAGTAAAGCATTGTCCAAAAGCAATTCCTTAAGCTCCTTCAACTAGTTATCCATGTAAGTGGTTTGAAAAACTTTACCTAGCGCTTGACAAAGTGTCTCCAATTCACCTTTCAATTCTTAAATCTATACCTAAAGCTCATGGGTATGATTCTCCATGTTAATGTTGACTTTTATCAACTTTTCCCATTGTTGTAAACAATAGTTTTCCAACTCTAAAAGATTCTTCTCCCATTATACACTGATAATTTCCATCTTGCCATCATCTCTTATTAATCGGTCAAGATCAATCTATAAAGCCTTTAGGTCGTTATATGTTTTAAAATGAGCCTGATTTAGCTCATTGTACTCTTGCTACAAAGCTTCAACCTTCTTGATTGCCTTTTCAACTTCAACACCTTTGGCAACCAAGTGCTTAATCTCTATTTGTAGTTTAAGAGCTAGGTTTTCACATTAGCCAAATCCTTGTCTCTATTCTACAATGCTTGTTTATGGCTAACCAATTCTAAGCAACAAGCTTGTAGTTGGTTGTTGGTGTCCTCTAACAAGCTCTCAATAAAATTATATCTAATCCTCAAATTGGCTAGGTTATCTACTGTTTGAGGCCAAGTTTGGGCAATTAAAGTTGCTTGCTCAAAGAAAAGTGTAACCTATTTCAGGCTTTCATGCTGAGCAGAAACTATTGATGTCTCAATAAAAATATAAACAGGTATAAGTTGAATTAGTTCAACAGGTTTGGGTTGAACTAATTGAACTAGTTTTATATTTGTTGGTAACAAGTTGTTAACTTGTTTTGTAGGAACAAATTTTTTTCAAATAGGTAAAGACTCTTGATTTGATACTTGTTCAAAATTAGGTTTAGTTTTATCTTCCATGAACTAGTCACTTTTCATCCTTATCAATTTGTCATTATGCCACGTAGTAACATCAGCTTCCATGTCCTCATCTCCTCCCTCCATAATCATGATTTGCTGATAGGTGCAAGGTTTCTTCTTTGGTGGTGAACTAGTTGGTTTTAAACTTAACCCATCCCTGGATGTTAATAGTTCAATTTGTATCTTTAACTACTATGATTGTTGAATTGGTCATGGTGATCTATTAGTTGAGTGCATCGATCAACGTTCATTAATGAATTGCTCCTTAATGACAACCTCATGAAAGGGTTCTTTAGATTGCTCCTCAACAACCTTCTTCTTCTCTCTTTCTTCAACCGATTGTGGTTTTGGGGAGTCAACTAGTGTATCTTCCTTTGACAATGGAAACCAATGTTGTAAACAAACTTCTATAATTGGTCCAAAATAACAAGTTGATGCCTTCTTATTAGGTGTTATTAACCTTGCTACAATTTGTTTATGGTGTTCTATCCACCGGGCCAATTTTATTGACATTTGCATCAACATGATGGAGCACCATTTATTCTCCTTCCCTTTGTTTACCAAATTAAAAGTGATGGCAATGCGATTATTAAAATAAGCTAACCTTTCCCATTGGTAAATGATTTGTAGAATTGTTACAAACTTGGCATGGTACTCCTTCATCTGAATTATGATCCACTATTCTTTGTTGACAAATGCATTTAGTCTAGTTATGTTCTTGAGAACAACTTGGGCCTCTTTGACCAATGCATTCACTTCATCCATCGCTCCTTCAACACTAACGCCAAATTGCTAAACGATCAACATTTGGTCAATGGTGATCTTCTCACCACAAACAATTGCTTTAATGTGTCCATCCATAATGGACTCCATGTGTGCAAGAATTCCTCCAACAAGTTTGGCCGTGGGACTATCTAGTGAACAACGAACAAGCCACCCAAATTGGCTCGCTTTGCCCACTATCATTCTTTGGATCCCATCTAGATCCATTGTAGCATTTTCTAGATTTCTTTTACTTCAATAGGTGTTCACTTTCGAATCACTTTGGCAAGTGAACCACCCTCCTCCACTTGTTCCTTTCCTTTGCGCCTCATCATGAACTTGGACTATGCATTGGTAGGTACAACAATAGGTATGTCAAGGGAATCAAGTTCCACGTTAAAGAATCCTCCTTCAACCAGTGCTGACAAAAACTCTGCCAGTTGCTCAACTTCAACAAGTTATTCGACTTCTTCTACTTTTGTAGTCTTCTTTTCAACCAAATTTTCCTCCTCAAAATCATTAATTATAACAAATGCAGGTGTAAGAGATGAACAATGTCTTTGAAGACCTTGCAATGTCTCCTCAAGTCCTCCCATAATAGTAGCACATTTCAATGCCTCAAAAATTTCTTGTTCTATGTCTAATTCTTCTCTAGAGCTTCCACTACTTTTTCAAAATACAGGAGGTGGCCTTAATGCAAGCGGTTCAATGTAAATCACCACGGTTGCTCTAAAAGCTTCCTTTTTGACTCTTTGCAATCCTCTTTCTTCTCCTTCTTTCTCTTCTTTTTGTCTTTTTAATTTTGCCTCCCTTTTGCTTACTCTCATTTTCAACTGATCCAAGGCATTCATTTTTTAATCTTAATGTAGGAAAAGGTATAAGAGATTCCAAAATGAAAAAATGAAAAGACATGTTAAGAAGTACGCCGATTATTTTTACTATAGCCACAAAGTGAAAAGTGGCAACACTTGGAAAACGATGTGACTTTTTAAAGCATATTTTTCTTAAGAAACTAACACCTGTAATTAGGTTAACAAAAACATCATTACTTTGCATTGAATTAGGGCTAATTAGTATTTTCCCAACTAGTTGCTTCTTCAACAAGTCATTAGCATCCGTTTCAACTAGTTTTTGATTAGGGTAAAAACATGGTTAGGTGGCTCACGTTTGACATTTTGAAGAGTCCACATTTTACACTAGTTACAATTCTTACATTTAAAATAATTATCAAACTATAAATCCTATAATTATCCCCTATGGTTTTGGTCACAAATATTAATAGACCACCCTATAAATATCCCTAAACATGTGATTAGTCAAAAAATTTAGAGAAACATTTAAAGAGTTCAATGTGAAATGGAATACCAACTGTAAAAAATGACAAAAATCATGACAAGTTAAATTTTAAATATGAAATATATATATATTGGAAAATTTTCAATGCATCTTACAATTAAATTATTCATTTTATGGTGGCCTATTTTTTAATTTTAATTTTAATTTTAATTTTACTATGACATAATTTTTGAATCCACATTTTTCATTTTCTATGTGTGATAAACATAATGTCATCACTTCAAAAGTCCACAATGAGTCCATTTGTTTCTTAAAATTCATCCATAATTTTTAATAAGATTCTCTCTAAAGTCTATTATAACATGGATAATGAAAATTTGAACGTTTGATGTGATTTTACATTTTAAGTTCATCTATAATCTAGGAAAATTATAATTGTGATAGTCCAAACAATCTGTGCCTAATTGTGTTTTCACCCTTTAAATATAGTTTGTTTTTCTCTCAGTCCAGTTATTTATTGTTAAACCTTTAGTGTTAAATTGAATTGGTTCCTCAGTGAATAGGTCACCATAATGGTTTGTTTCAATTGGTTCCTTAGAAAGCAGGTTATTAAAATGGGTTACCTCAACTAGTTACTTAAAGAACAAGTTATCAGAATGGGTAGTCTCCATTGGTAAAAAATCATTAGGTTTAACTAGAACATGTTAAAATCTATGATCCTCTACAAACCTATAGTTTTAGCTTGTTAATGTTAACCAATACTAGATTAGGATCAAATTTGTTAATAGTCACTAATAGTATGGTATTGTTCAATAAATAATATTGGATTTTATATGGTCCAAACCATCATATCTGAATTTTAGGGTTATGTGCTTTGATAGCCCCTAAAAAGCATAGAACAAAAATTCCAAACTAGTATTTTGTCTCAATGTACCAGTTCTAAGACCATAATGAGCGACTCCACTGGTTAGAACCTACCAAGTCTTGTGCTACTAATTGGTTTTCTTGGAGTTTTTCTAGTTCTAACAAACGAATATTTAGAACTCCAACATGTGTTGGATCATAATTTTGTCCCGATTTGGATGGTAACAAGTACTTCATAGGTAACAATGGGTGCAATCTGTAAACAAGTTGAAATGGAATATGACCAATTGCAACCTTAAAAACAATTTTATAGGAAAATATAATTGTGGACAAGTGCTCATCCTAGTCATTCTGATTCTCATTCATTAGTTTTGTGAGTAATGTACCAAAAGCTTTGTTAGTAGACTCAACTTGTCCATTCCCTTGTGGATAGTAGACAATAAAGCTAGTATGTCTTAGGATAAAATGATCGATTAAATAGTAAATAACATCATTAATGAAATGTGTACCTTGATCAAGAACAATAGTCAATGGGCAACCAAACTAGGTAAGAATGTAATCATATAAGAACTTTGCAGTAACAATGGTTGTGCTGGTGTGCAAAGCTCTCACTTCCACCCCCTTGGTAGCATAATCAGTGGCAACTAGAATGTACCAATTGCTATGGTAACGATTCATTGGTTTAATGGGTCCAATGAAATTTAGTCCCCATTTTTGCAAAGGTTCTTTAAGTAGAGTAGTGATCAACTTCGTCATATTTTGTGCTAACAAATTACGTGTTCATTGGCACAAGTCACAAATTTGACATAAATCATGAACATTTTTATTCATGGTTGGTCACCAGTAACCGACATCAAGAATCTTCCTCATAGTAATGTCTGAGGGAAAATGTCCTCCTCCGACCCCACTATGTAACTCTTGTAGTGTAATTGGCACATGTTATGGTTGCAAGACATGATGGAACTTGTTATCTTGTCCAAATTTGTAAAGTACTCCATCTTGTAGCACAAATGGTTCAGTTCTATGAACCAAATATTGTCTCTATGAAGTAATAAATCTATTTGGCATTATCTTTTCTAACAGGTAATCATACACACTCTATAACCACTCTAACTATAATGTGAATAGGTGAACATCAGTGGTATGATCAAGTACACCAATTGGTTCTACTTGGTTGGGTATTCTACTTAATGGGGCAAAAGCATCCTTGGGTCATGTCACACCTTGAATTTTTTGGACCCATCAAACTTTGAAAAATCATAGGAAACATTTTTTAAAAAAAATTTCATATTTTTTTAATGAATACATTTATTAGGTTCCATAGATTTTGAAATTGCAATAATATCAAGAATATTGTGTATTTTTATTTTCCTAATCATTGCATTTAGAAAAAGTTTCACAAATGTAATGATGGCCACCTTTCTTTGAACTTTTTGGTTAGGAACACAAATTTCAAACATGATTTGAAATTTTTCTTGTTAATTGTTTACCTAAGGTAATTTGGAAATTGTTCTATTTTTAGGTTTTTATTAGGCAATTAATTGAGTAAGTATAATTGTTTTTCAAAGTTAAAATTATCAATTTCTTAAGGGGTCATTTTAATTAGGATTTTTTTTTAAACAATTTTCAATTTTCTAATTCCAAAATAAATTTCAAGCCATATATTAGTGCATGCAATTGATAAACATGAGAAAAAAATAATATACAGTTGTGAAAACATTTAAAATAAAAGCCCCAAAAAAATAATTTGTGCGTTTTTGGTTCCTTAACCATTCCTTGAGATGGTTCCTAGTAGTCCACCCAAGGATGATTTCGCCCTATGCATTTGCCATCAAATGGGATCTACCAAGTTTATAGACAATTTTGAAATCATACTCCAAAAATAAAAATAACCACCTAGCTATTCTACTAAAAACTTATGGCTTGTTAACTAAGTACACAAAAGCCACATGGTCAACATAAAATACAAACCGGTTACCTAGTAAGTAATGTCTGCATTTGTGTAAAACATAGACCATAGCTAAGGCTTCCCTTTCAGTAGTAGTATAATTCCTCTTAATTGAGTTTAGTAATCTAGAAGCATACATAACTAGTTGATCAAACTTACCAAATGGGTTTTGGGCTCGTATGGTTCATATTGCTAAGTGATATGCATCTATGTGAACATGAAACTCAAGCTCCCAATCTAGACTAATCAATATAGGGGCTTGTACATATCGGTTTTTAATCTCCTCCCAAGCAATTTGGCATTATGTAGTCCACTGAAAAACTTCAAACTTCTTGAGTAGTTTAGTAATTGGTGACATAATAAAGGTAAAGTTTTTTATAAAACACCTATAAAACATGCCATCCCATTGAAAACTTAGATATGTTGGGGGGTAGTAGGTATTGGCATGTTTACTAAGGCTTCAACCTTTTTGGGATCCATAATTTTCCCCTCTTTGGATACTATGAAACCTAGGATGGTTCTTGAAAATACCATGAATGCACATTTTTATGGGTTTAAGCTAATACCAAATTCTCTACACTTAAGGAAACATTTCTCAAGTTTTTCAACATTTGTTGATAGATCACTAAAAATTGTAAAGGGGTGAAAGCACACTACAATGTAGACAATTTTAGGGGAAATTAGGACTACATATAGTATAAAAAGTAATAACATGTAAGATTTCACTCACTTTGAATTTTTTAGAGATCAAATGTAGTTAATTTGAGCTTCAAACACAAATAAGTTATTAAACCAATCAATATGTAATTGATTGGTAGTTGTATCATTGTTTGAAAATACACCAATAATTTTATAACCATTCTTTAAAATCCCTATTTCATAGTATATTACCATTTTTATTAATTTTGAAAATCCATTCTTTTTATCTAAAATGGTAAAAAAAACACTTAACCCATCTACATCTTCAATGGAAGAACATTTTACAACTTTAAAAGATATAAATGATTATAACATCATAATTTACTGACAAATGTTTTTTAAACATCTGATATGAACTTCACAACTTGAAAAGAAATTGAGAATTTTAGAAAAGAAGATTTTTTTTCATGGTTGTATTTTTACATGTGCAAAATTTTATGGATAAACTACCAATATATCAAGTCCTTTGTTGTCATTTTGTATAATTGCAGCATTGTGATAGGCTATTGTAAAGTGAAAATGTACTCCAATTACTAATTAATTTGTTGATATTTGCTCCAATTTCATGATACAATGATATATTGGGATGTAAACCACCATTAATTGAAAAACAAATTCACAAATTTTTTTCCAAACATCCACCATGATATATCAAAGTTCCATAAGTATTAAAAATTGTCAAATTGTGATAGTTTTTTGTCTACACTGTAATGTGCTTTCACCCAAAGTCATCAAGAAATATTTTCATGAATACATTAATGTACTCACGAAATGCTTTGGTTATTACCCTTCGATAAGTGGGTGGTCCATTTTTTACACCAAATGGCATCACAACCCACACAAAAGCCCCCCATTTAGTAATAAAAGCGATTTTGTGTTAATCTTTTGCTACAATTGAAATATGATGATATCTTGAAAATTCGTCCAAAAGGTATAAACTTCATGCCCGATGATTATGTTAATAACCTTATCTATGAAAAACAATGGGTAACACTAATAGAAAACCCCCCCTAAATTGCAACTATGTTTTCAACTACATCTTGATTGTAAAACATAGTTGAAAGTGACAAAAATAGTTGCAAAATAGTTTTTGCAACTACAAAATATTTTTCTCAACTACAAACCAAAAAAATTAACAAGTACAAGTCGACAATGACATTCTAATTGAAAGTGTTTGCCATATGTCAACACCAATTCCGAAAATGAAATGGGAGACTTTGCAAAAACATAAGTAGCATACGCTAATATGAAAAGAACGTATTTCTAATGCTTGAAATTGCCCATCTAATTTTTAGTTGCCCATCTACGACTTTTTGTAACTTTTCATATTAGTGTATGCTACAACTAAATTGCAACAAAAAATAACACAATCTAAAAAGTAGGTTTCAACTAAAGTTTCAGCAAAACAAAAAGCATAGTAGGTATTTGCCCAAACAAAACCAACAAAGTATGCTACAGTGTTGATGTATCTCCATCAACCTAGTTTGTTACAATAATTGCAACAACACCAATCTCATAAGATGAGGGAGATAATGGCCATACACAAACCATTACAAAAACGCAATAGTAGGTGCAACTATAGCAAACTCTACATACTAAGGACATTGATGTAATGGAGCAATAACAGTCTACAAAACCAGGGGTTGCAACTATAGAATAGGTAACTATAAAAGTAGATAGGAATATGGGGTAGTTTATTTTACAAATTTAAGGTCCTTTTAGTATAATTATCCATAGTAGGATTTCAGGGACGAAATCTAAAGTATAAGGGGAATAATGTTAAGGGTAAGACCATGTTATAGTAATTAGGGAAATAGGAGTGTATGAGGATAAGGAAAAAATATTGTGATGTCTATTTTGGACAGGTTGCACAAAACATGTTTAGAAGAAACAAGGTAGGTGAGATTAAAATTGTCAAGGTGGAATTCAAATTAGTTTAAGGCAGGAGAATTAAAGATTAAGGAGGCTTAAAAGATATTTTGTGAGAGTTTTTTTTTTTACTATTTTTGTTTTTGTTTTGGAGCACATAGTAAAGAAAGAGCAAAGTAGTAGTTTTTAAAATAGAACAGTTTTGATGATGTACACAAATATTGTTGAACTATGATATTTTATCTTTTTTTTTTATACTTTTCCATGATCTATTGTTTCTTTCCTTTTATATTAGTAAGAGAAGTAAAACTTGGTGATAGCACACTAGGATGGACCAAAAACAACAATTGAAAGTTCATTTTTGGATTCCAAATCTAATGTATTTTCACATAAAAACATTTAAATCATGTTGAAGTTTTTAAAAAATTCCATATCCAAATTCATGTGCTTCTAGTTTAAACCTTTTTAAAACATCTCTGTAAAATGTCTCTTGGAAAAATCAATTTGGATATCTAAATGGACTTTGTGGGTTTTAAAGTCTTCATTCTGACTTTTTTTTTAAATGGAAAAAAAAATTCTACTTGATTTTTTCATCTCAAGTGTTATGGGCCTGCAATGTAGGGCCCCCAAAAATTTTGAACATGTCCTCCAAATCCACTAGAAGAAAAAACTCCACATAACCATTAAAAAAATAAATTATGACATTAGATGTGGCCAACATTCTAAAGTTCATTTTTCACTAAGTATTAAACTTTTTGGAGTATTTTTTTCATAATTAGGAGGACTAAAGTAGATGTTTCAAATTTTCAACTTATAATTTTAGAATTTCTTAAATGCATTTGAATATAAAAGCCAAGACTTGACAAAACCAGAAAAATTACCTATGTGACTTCCATAAAAGTATACTGTAGTGTGCTTTTACCTAACTATGATATAGTTATAAGATATTCATAATTATGTAGATACTTGGGCTATGAGAAATGTGGTTGTTGAAACATTTTGGATTATGTATGGATTTCTAGTACAAATTTTTATTAACTAAAATTGAACATGTATAAGAACAAAAACTACAATTGAAACAATGTTAGAATATTAGGATTTGCCATTTGCAACTACAAGTTTTGGGGGTTTTGAAACGTACTTGTACCATATTGCCATTAGCTTCACATTATGAAGCACAAACTTATGTGCCATGTCTTGTAAGTTTGCAGTGAGTATTTGTGGTTGCCCTCTTCCTTCAAAGACTTCATCATACATTAAAGGATCTTCTAAATGTCATCCCACCTGCCCTTTGTTGTGTTGTCATAAAGTCTTATAAATGTTTTGTGCAAAACCTATGCTTCCTCCAATGAACAACCTTCAACCATACTACCTTTCGGTCGAGCCTTGTTCTAAACATAGCCCTTTAGTGTTTTGAAATAACATTCAATAGGATACACCTAGCAAGTGTGGACTAGACCTTAGAGATCTAGTTCATCTACTAAATGAATCAATAGATAATTCATGATGTCAAAGAATGAGGGAGGGATTTAATTCTCTAATAACATTAGCATGATTGCCAACTCATTCTTTAATTCTTCCATTGCGGTAGGGTCCACAATTTTGGCACATTACTTCTTAAAGACATGGCATAACTGAATTATGGCCATTTGACCCCTTGGCCATTAAGTCTTGCATGCATATTAATAGAATATGTTGCATCATCACATGATAATCATGTGATTTTAGGCCTTTCAATTCTCCATCAAGCTATGCATTCTCCATTTCAAATATTACACATAGCTTGTAGGTGTTTTCAACCTTAGAATGATTTGCAAAAAAAGTTTTTTCTCTTTATCCAACAATGCATATGATGCTACAAGTTTAATGAATCCACCTATAACAACCTCTAGCCATAGATGAAAACATATGCCGCATTCTTTTAAGTCTTCTCGAACTACCACACTATTTTCAAGTTGCCAAAAATATTGTTGAAAATATTCGCATAGATGTTCACATGGTAGGGTGGACCAATTTTGGCATCATGAGGGTATTTTTTTTTGTAGTGGGTGTGATTGCAAGTGTTATATCTTATTACATATGTTGGGTTTGGTTAATAGGGACTCATTTTCAAATAATAAACTTTAATATTTACATGATGCAATTTTTTAAAATGCAAAAAATATAAAATCCCAAGAGTTGTGGACTTTTGAAATTGAGAAACTAGGGTGTAATGCCCTCTACAATTAGGCTAATGGACTTTAATTTGGTTCAATGATGGATTTAGAACTTGTTCAAGGAATTGGTTTTAAGGTGGAAATGTATTAATAAAAATAATGCAAAAGAGTTTTGCATCACATGAATTGGAGGTATTACATTATGGACTTTTGATTGTTGAAAAAACACACCCTATTTTTAAAAGTCAATGGCATTTAAAAACACAGGTGCTTTGAATTAAAATTTTGTAGATTTATATAAATCATTAGCCTTTACAATGCACAAATCACATATCGAAAAAAATTGCTAACAATAGAGAGATATCATTTTTTCATCATTATGTGTCAACATTGTGCACATTGTAAAGCTTGCAAAATGGACTTTGGGCTAAGTTTTTTTGTTGAGTTTTGGTCCACCCAACCATGCCAAGACCCAAGTTTTTTTCATAATACATAATATCCAATGTATTATGTATGAACAATCCTACCACAACCAATCTAGCCCATAGATCCCCTTATAAACCATGCATATTAGTGATGTATTTAAATGATATTTTTAATTAATGCTTACACATTAAAGTGAACCAAAAATGGCACATGTGGAGTCCATAGTTTTATTGTTTCATGTTTTTTATTCAAATGTTTGGTGTTTTGGGAATGTAAAATTGTCCATTTGAAAGTAGGAAACAAGTAGAATACCTAAACTTTAAACTTACAAGTTTCAAAATTGCAACACATGTTTTGATTGATCAACGAAGGGAAAAGTTAGAAACAAAAACATGGGTTTGTCCAATTTTTATAATTGGTAGATGTTATGTAAGGTAGTAATGTTAGGTTTTCTAAAACAATACATTTCAATGTTTCCATTTCAGTAAATCATGGATTTTATAAACTATTGGTAATTTTATGCAAACTTGATAAATTAAAATATTAAACTTGTTTATAAGCCTTTATTTTAACATTACAATAGCCTCAAAATTCATAGTAGGAGGGAAAAATCAACATTTCACACATTTTTATTATGTAATAAAAGTCCATAATTTTGTTTTATGGATTGTGAGGAAAGATGTTACATTGCTTTAAAAGTCCACCTTGTAATGAAATGATGACATTTTATTTTCAAATTTTCAAATTTGATTCTATAAATGTTATAGATTAATTAGATAAATCCTTTCTAGCCAAACACATATTATACCAAACTTAGAGGGTACCCCCCCCCAATTGCCCCTATGACACCAAAAAATGAATTGTTTAATGTGCAACTATGTACATTCAACCTTAAGAATTTTTGGCAAGTCAAAGAAGTTCACATACTTACCAATATGGGAGCTCAAACATGATGTTACATCATTTAATGCCATGCTTATGCATAGGGTCAAACTTCCCTCCTACGAAATTCCTAGGGTTTGTTTTACCATGATTTTCACTATGTAATTCCTAATGTTTGTGTAGTTGACATTCAAATAGGTGCAACATGAGTTTATGTGCCACCATTGAATGCCAACTATGCTCATTGATAGGGTTGAGCTCTTAACAAGTGCTTGCATGCCCCACAATATACAATCTTCTTCAACTTCTTTGAATTGTTAGAATCTATGGATGGGCCATATGGTGGGCACCCCACATGCCCTTTGATCACTACACCTACAAACAACTTGTACATTGGAAAGTCATGTATGCTTCAGATACACATGGCCTTTAAGTTGAACCTTGACCCCAAGTGTGCATCAAATGCATCAACACCCCTAGGCACATTCACAAAGATAAGATCCATAGAAATTGTAAACAATGTTTTGTTTTTCATGTTTTTGTGTCAAAAATTATATTAATATTGAACATTTTTTTAATATGTTTTCATGATAATGTTCTTGGGTAAAATCACAGTCAAAGGAGCCACCCAAGTGAATGGACATTCCTTAAAATTACAATTTTTGTATGTTTAAAAAATCGCAAGGGAAACATAATAGTTTGGATTGTCATAATTTTTTTTGGAATATTTTTCATTGATTACAAATTTTACATGCTCAAAGCTTGACAAAAATCAAAAAAAAAAGTTGCATGTTCAAAACACTCAAACCTCGAGATTAGTCAATCCATGTTTTTTTCAAACGTCCTTTCTTTTACCAAATGTGCACCATTCCTTTTGAAAATTGGAGAGGATTTTTAAATTGATGATTAGAAGGGCAAAAGGACTTGAACTCATGAAACTTATGTTTATAATCCATTTGAGCACATTTGGTTCAAAAGTGTTTTTGACCCTGAATATTATGGATGTTGAAAGTGTGGCTTTAACAAAAGTTGTTCATATATATGTGATAGAGGGCATGAATGCATAAAATACATGATATAAAATCAAGTTTTAGTCAAAATTTATTTATATCTAAAATGTAATGTTAAATGGGTATTAAATGGGGTATCCAAAATACAAAATTTTAAGTTATAAACCAATGCAAGAATGACATGTGTCATGTGCGATCTTTGGAAAAGAACTTTTACCTTGGTGCCCCTAGCTCCTTTGACTATGATTTCACCTTCTTAATATATTGCAAAAACATGTGCAATAATTTGAAATGCATTTAATGAAATTTGAATTTTCAAAAACATTGATTAATCATTATAACTACATGTGTTTTACAACGTTTTTACTCTCTAAAAAAACTTATAAATTATTTTTAAAAGACTTGAAAATAACGTAATTTTGGAGAGACTCTTAAAACACATATTCACATAAGAGTATAATGTAACATGTTTTTGAGTCAAAAGGACCTTCTTACGACTTTTTGCAACTTACAAATGGAATATTCCTAATATATATCAATAATTTTTCAAAATAAGTAATCACCAAAGTCCTTACTAAGGATGCACCATGGCTTTTTATTTTGTGAACATGTATCCCCATGCACAATATTTGGAGCTCATAAATTAGAGGTTGCAAAACCACATCTAAATTATTAGACGTGCATGATTCTTTCCCATGGATGTTCAACGATAACATGAAAAAATATCTCATTGTAACTAGCCATGGTGGTAGATTATAATTGAGCAAAACTGCAAGCCATGTAAAATGGCAAGTACTAAAGTCCTCAAAAGGATTCACCCCATCCAATGCTAACCCTAGTCTTACATTATGGGCATCAACAACAAATTCTAACCATGTTGCAGAAATGTGTTTCCAAATAACAAAATTTGTCACACTTCTTATGTTATTTTTGAAAGCTCATTTGTAGACCTTTTTGATGTGTAGTCTTGCCCAAACAAAAACTAGTGTCGCCAACAATTTTGACACTTCGATGTAGCAAGAGCTTGGAAAAGCTAACACCTAAATCACTCTTTTATAGTGATGATTCTAGTGCTAAGTCGAAGGGGTTGTTGAAATTGAAGGAGTCTATGAAACCTAACAAAACTTTCAATGAAAAAGATGTTAAAAATGAAACTATTTCTGATTCAATGTCTGAAGAATCTATTGAGGTGAAGAAGGTGACAATACGTGTTCAAGTAGTTATGATCATACTCATACAACCCTTTGTGTGTTTTTTTTTGGATTTGGTTGATTTTGCTTCAATGTGAACCTTTGTTGTAAGGTTCAAATTGAACTAAAGATAGTCCATAATGATATTGTTTATCAATTTTGCTTAGTTTTAATATTTGGTAAATCTTGAACTCACACTAATGCTTATGTGATTTTTTGCAAAGGCAAAGTGCTAACACATACGATAGTGGAAGATGAGAAAACCAACTATGGCACCAATTGAAACAACCCAAAAGCCACCACAGGTTCTAACACCTACCCCCTCTAGTTGTATGAATGGGGATTAAAATTCAATTAACAAATTGAAGTTGAATCAAGAGCCTAACAATTTTGGGACAAAATTTATACCAATTCCCATAGAGCTCTTACAATGCAACCCAATTCAAAAGAACCTATAACTATTACAACTAATGCCACATGGCTATGGAGGTTTATAACCCCTAAACCTTACTTTGTTGTTTCCATTTCTTTGAGTTTTTTTTTTTTTTGCAAGCATTTTGTATTTTGTTTTAAATTATAATTTGTAGTTTGATTTCAATTTCTTTTTACCTTTGCAATTTGCTTTTAGTTTGTGTTTTAAATTGTTATGATATCAAATGTGAATTGTTCTATCTTGTGTGTGTGAATGCAAGTGCACATGAATGTTGTAGATGGTGTTCAATCAAGTCTAACAACTATTATACAAACTACAATTGTTTTGCCAACTGAAACCTAGAATCTTCCTCCAACATGGCAACCTTAGGGGTGGCCAATGCAAACTAGATAGCAATGGCCTCCTAGGTGGCCCATGCCTCAAGTTGGGGGATGCCTCCATATCAACCTACACCCTAATTCACTCCTATAGTCCCTCCAAGTCAAACAACTGGTGTTCAACAACTTCCTACATGGCCAATTCAACAACTAAGAGGACCTTAGATGCAAACAACACCCCTTACATTTGAAACTTGCCACAACAACCTCTTGCATGGCTTACTCATCGAACATGACTTCCGAAGTAAACAACATGTCCAACACCTCAAGCAATGTGACGACAACATCCTACTTGGCCTTCCAATCCAAATCCACCAATAGGGTTAATGCCTCTTATGTTGCCTCAACAACCTCCAAGAAATTGGTCTATGCGACAAAATACTACTCCCCCATAATAATCCCCAAGGTGGGGAAAATCTCAAACTTCCACTCCATTTGGTTCAAGTCCATCACAAATTCATTCTATGGGCTTGACATGTGATCCACCTCCATCACACAACCCAAGACTAATTTGTGTGACCCTTGGAAGCCATGTCATGCCTATAAGCATCGAGTGAATATGAATCAAATGTGTGGTGGGTCAATTGGAGCTACTAGCATATTTGCTCGATACCATAGTGGCATGATTTCATTAGGGCCGACGAAGACTAAGGTAACAAGTGAACAACAAACCAAATGATGTGCCATGGATAAGGTAATGAAAAGGCTTAGCATTGAATTAACTCATGACAGCCAAGATTCCATATGTATTGTGCATTGCAATCCACAAGGTAAACCTTGTGGTGGTGGTAGGGTTCATTGGCAATTAGAGGGTATGCAATGAAGTTGAACCTGGCCATTGATGACATACGAAAGCAACCTTGTAAAGAAATGGAGACAATCAAAGATGCTTTGGATAAAAGATTTTGAGTATTTACATCACCCATTGAATTACAAGTGTGTCAAGGACCAAGTGGCATGAATGTTGAAGACAAGGCATAAGAAATTGAAAAAGAGGATTGTCAGGGGTGAAAATTGGCTTCACAATTGCCCAAAAGCCCAGTAAAATGTTCTAAGATGAAACAGTTGCACGACCTAAGAGGCTAACCAAAATTCGACACAAGCAAAAAAGTACAAACAATGTTGGTCATGCAAGTGAAAGTGGTCTAGAGGAGTGCTAGGTAAGATCACAATCTCCTTGTTTTGTGGATTATCCAATCAAGTTCCTAACCCATTGTGAAAACCAACACTCATGTATTGACATTTTTGGGGAATTCGAGAACAGGAGTTGGATAGACCCCCCATGTTGGTTGAAATCCCAACAAAAGCAAAGAGGGTCAAAAGCTATAAATGAAAAATAACATGGATACATGATGATGAGGTAAAAACAATGTTGTGATTACCATTCACGTAAACTTGTTCAATTTTTATGATCATTTCCACCCCTACACAATTCATACAAATTCTATTAACGTAGGTATGGACCGGGGGTATCTTTGTATGTGTTGGGTTGTAGGAAAGGACAACAATGGGCACATCTATATTAGAAAGTAGTGGACTTGCTAGAAATCTAGTTACTAACCTTGAAGTTCGTTTGGATGGAATTGAAGGTAACCATGAAAAGTTTTACAAAACCACAGAAGAATTAAAGTCCACCATGAATGAGTTGGTGAAGGGCTATAAGACCTTCTCTAATATGATGGAGGAGATGCTTGCATTTATGAAGTGATCATCTAGCATGTAGGGAGGTGCAATTGATTTAGAAGCTAGGCATATTCCACTTGACAATCTTATAGTAGATGTTGAAGGGAGTATGGGAGTGGTAATTTCACAAAATGAATTGTTTGGATTACTTTTCATTTCCTTTTTTATTGAATATATAATTGGCTTAATTGAAACATTGAATTATGGGTGTATTCATATTAACATGTACCATTAGCAATTGTAACCACTACTTAATTTTTGAAATTTTGGATTGTAAATTTTTTTTATAAAAATAATATAAATAATATAAAATTTTAATACATTATTATTATGATTAAATTATGTACATATCATAAAATTTTGGAATCAATTTAATGAGTAAAATATATGTAATTTACACTTTTAAAGACTTAACCATATTTTTAAAATAGTTTTGATGTTAAAAACACAATTTGTAAAACTTTATGCCATATTTTTGGATATTTTTAAATATACAACTTAACATAATAGTATAAAAAAAAATTATCAAAAATTTAAATTTTTTAAAAGATG
>Ga0209611_10004156_pt1 | contig 24856 bp, 20 predicted proteins | sample S1TSphgellanicum_3_FD_187693 | JGI IMG/M metagenome (GOLD analysis project Ga0209611, IMG submission 187693) | Host-associated microbial communities from peat moss isolated from Minnesota, USA - S1T2_Fc - Sphagnum magellanicum MG (SPAdes) (version 2) | ecosystem: Host-associated > Plants > Peat...
CAGCGCGAACCGGTAGTAGCCGCGCGCGCGATCCTCGGCGACGAGCCCGGTGACGCCGGCGCCCGCGCCGATGACGGCCATCTTGTTGAGCACGGAGAGCAGCAACGCCGCGCGCGCGTCCGGATCGGGCGGCCCGAACCCGGCGCCGCTCAGCGCGAGGATGATGACGGCGAGCGCCGCCGTCGCACCACCGGCGCCGACCGCGTAGTCACGCAGTTGCCATCGCGCATAGGCCCCGATGCGCGCCGTCATGGATGCAGGCCCTCGACCGCGTCGCGAAAGTGATACTCGAGCAGCGTCTCGCTCGGGGCGACGCTCACGATCTGCCCGCCGCCGGCGAGGAGCGTCGCCAGGCCGGCGTTGAGCGCCGACCGCTCGAGCTGTCGCACCTCGAACGTGTCGGCGCCGAGCGCGCGGGCGCCGGGAAAGATCGTCGCGATCGCGTCGCCACCGGTGGCGACCACCAGTCGATAGTCGCGCGCGGCCGGCGCACTCGCGCCGCGGTCGACCGAGCGCGCCACGCGGCCATGATCGATGATCACGACGCGATCGGTCAGCGCGGAGAGTTCGGCCAGATCGTGCGAGGCGATCAGGATCGACCGCCCGGGTCGACGGAGACTGGCGATGACGTCGCGGAATCGCAGCGTCCAGACCGGGTCGAAGCCGTGGGTCGGTTCGTCGAGAATCAGCAGGTCGGGGTCGCCGAGCAGCGCCTGCGCGACGCCGAGTCGCTGGAGGTTGCCCTTGGAGAGCGCCCGGACCGGCTTGGTGCGGTGCTCGGTGAGCCCGAGCCGCTCGAGCAGCTCGTCGACCTGGCGGGCGCCATCGGCGTCGGAGAGCCCGCTCAGCATCGCGTAGCGCGCAAGGGCGGTGTCGGTGCGCCAGCGCGGGTTGATCGCGACGAGCTCCGAGACGTACCCGATCCCGCGCGCGACCACGTACCGCCGCGGCTCGAGTCCATCGATCCGCACGGTGCCGCTCGTCGGCCGCAGGAATCCGAGCAGGATGGCGACGAGGGTGCTCTTCCCCGCCCCGTTGGGCCCGGCGATGCCGACGACCTCGCCGCGGGCGACCTGCAGCGAGCACGCATCGAGCGCCCGCACGGCGGGTCGGCCGGCGACCCGGAACGTCCTGACGACGTCGATGCAGTCGATCACATCGCGGCGACGTCGCCGACGCTCAGCATTGCGACGTCACCGCTGGCGGGACGCTGCTACCGCACGATGCGGAGCAGTCCCGCGTCCGCGCTTCCGCGGATGAAGCTCTCGGCGTCGGTCGTCGGGATCTGCACGCCCGTGATCGACATCCCGCGCCGTGCCTCCGTCTGCATGAACTCCGACAGCGTGCGACCGAGAAACGCCGTGTTGGCATCGCGCATGTCGCGCACGATGTCGTCCCAGGTGCCGGCGTACTCGCGGCCATCGCGCACGATCCGGTGCTGCCGGACGTCGCGGCCGAGCGAGTCGCCGACCTTCTTCTGGCCGGCGAGGTCGCTGAGCAGCGCGCCGAAGAGCTCGAGCTGGCCGCGGGCCTCGCTTTGCGCCTCGTCCGCCGCGCGCTGCTCGATCTCGGCGAGCATGTCATCGATGTCGTCGGACTCGCCGGCGAGCTCCGACAGCCGATCGTCCCACGGCTTCAGCTCCGGATCGTCGTCGGTCAGCTTGTAGACCGTCTTCTTCAACTCGACGAGCCGCCAGATCCCGAGCTCATCCCAGTGATCGTCGGGCGCGGTCCGATCGAGATGATAGAGGGCCGCCTCGTACTCCCCGCGATCGTACAGGATGTTGCCGAGGTAGATGCGCGCCTCGGCATGATCGGAGTCGAGGCCCAGCGCCTTGCGCAGCGTCGCGATCGCGCCATCGGTATCCCCCATCCGGTGCTGCGCGTAGCCGACGCAGGCGATCGCTTCCGCCGACTCGGGCGACTGCTGGACGGCGATCTCGAAGAACTCCTGCGCCGCCTCGATCAGCCCCTCGCGGAAGAGCGCGCGGCCGGCCTGCAGCATCAACTCGACGTCATCGCGATAGCCGAGCTCCAGGATGCGGCGGAAATTCTTGAGGGCGGGCGCATGGAGCCCGAACTTGAGCAGCGTCTCGCCGAGCCCCGCCAGCGCGTCCTCGTGCTCCGGATCGAGAACGAGTGCCTCCTCGAAGCTGCGCCGCGCCCACGCGAATTCCTCGCGCGCCAGCCGCGCATACCCGACCCCGACGTGCAGCTCGACCGCGTTCGGATAGAGCGTCAACCCCTCGCGGAGCACATCCAGCGCTTCGTCATACTGCCCCTCGTTGTACAGCTGGTGTGCCCGCTCGTCATACTCTTCGGAGCTCAGGAATGGGGTTGCCATCAGTCCACGATCCTCCAGCTCATGAGGGTGCTCCTATTGTACTATTTCTGCACGCCGGAGTTCAACATCCCCGCTCTCGGATGACGCGCGGGGCGGTGGCCGGATCACGAGCGCCAGGCCCGCGGCGGACGGCACGCCGCCGAGCCGATCGGCGGATCGGCCCGCCGGTCCCGCCGCCGGCGCGCGCCGTTGTCCGGCGGGCGGCGTCAGCCGATGCGCGGGCGGGGCCGGCGGCGGCGACGCCGCATGCGCGCGCTCAAACTCGAGGCGATCGACCGCGGCGGCGGAATCGACCCACAGCGACAGCTCGGTGAGTTGCGTCGTCGGATGCACGACCTGCACGAGGGCGGTGTCCGCGCTCGGCCGGCGTGCGGCGATCCGGGCGGGGGCGCGCACGACCGTCACGATCTGTGCGCGCGCGACGCGTGACGGGCCGAGGATGACGACCGCGGCGATCGCGGTGGCCGCGGCCGTGGCGACGACGGCGCGCAGCGACCGGCGGACGCGGTGCAGGCAGTGCATCATCGGTGCGGCTACTGGACGGCGGCGGTGGTGCCGGACCGATGAAACTCGGCGCCCGGCAGCCAGGTCGGGACCGTGGGCGCGTTGGCGAGCGACTCGCCGAAGCCGAGCACGATCTCGGCCAGTTGCGCAGCGCCCCGGAGGTCGAAGTCGGGGCGATATTCGTCCGACGGCTGATGGTAGCGGTGCGCCGTGTACGCGTCGTCCTGGTCGATTCCCCAGCTCGGCTCGCGGCCGACGAAGTCCGTACCCGGCCCGATCGACACCGACGGCACACCGACCCTGGCGAACGAGAAGTGGTCGGAGCGATAGAAGTAGCCCTTCTCCGGGTGCGCATCGGGCGCGAGCCGGAGGCCACGCGTCGCGACGTACGCCGCCAGCGACGCGCCGAGCGTACTCTTGTGCTCACCGAGCACCGTCAGGTCACGCACGACGCCAAGCAGATTGCCGCCGTCGATGTTGAGGTCCGCGATCAGCGCGCTCGCCGGCACCGGCGGATGCTGCGCGAAGTACGCCGAGCCGAGCAATCCGGACTCCTCCGCCGTCACGAAGAGAAAGAGGAGCGAGCGACGCGGGCGGCGGGCCGGCGGGAGCGCCGCGGCAGCGCGTGCCATGGCCAGCGCATCGGCGACCCCGGACGCGTTGTCCTCGGCGCCGTTGTAGATCGAGTCGCCATTGACCGGCGGACCGATCCCGAGGTGGTCCCAGTGCGCCGTGAAGACCACGTACTGGGCGCGCAGCGCCGGATCGCGGCCCGGCACCATGCCGACGACGTTGTCGCTGGCGAGGTGCGCCACGCGGCTCGGGATCGACGCGTCGAGGGTGATGCCGGTGGCGACCGGCCGGAAGTCGCGCGTCGCCGCGCGCGTCCGCAACGCCGCGAGGTCCAGCCCGGCCCTCGCCAACAGCGCGGTCGCGGCACTGTCGGTGATCCATCCGCGCATGGCGAGCGGCGCCGGCAGCGCCGGGTCACGCGGCAGCATGCGCTGCTCCTTCGCCCACGAGCCGACGACGGTGTGCCACGGATATCCGGCGCGCTCGGTCTCGTGGATGATCAGCGCCCCGACCGCGCCCCGGCGCTCGGCCTCCTCGAACTTGTATGTCCACCGGCCGTAGTAGGTCATCGCGGGTCCGTCGAAGAGCGCGGGCTCGGCGCTCGTGGCCGGCGGATCATTGACGAGGATCAGCAGCACCTTCCCCGCGAGATCGACCCCCTTGAAGTCGTCCCAGCGGTACTCGGATGCCGAGACGCCGTAGCCGACGAAGACGAGCTCACCGTGGGCGGCCGCCGACTCGGTCGCCGCGCCGCTCCAGACGACGACGTCCTCCGGATCGCGCAGTGTCGCCGTCGCCGCGCCGGAGACCGACACCCTGATCGCCGACTGATCGGCGGAGACGACGTCGATCGAGACGGGTTGCAGGAACGAGCCCTTGTAGCCGGGCGCGAGCCCCGCGACCTGCAGCGCGCTCGCGATATAGGCGCTGGCGAGCTGTCCGCCGCGCGTCGCCGGCGCCCGTCCCTCGAGCAGATCCGACGAGAGAAAGCGCAGGTCTCCGTCGATCTCCGCGGTCGTGATCGCCTGTGCCGGGAGCCGGACTCCGGCGGCGGCCACGCCGCCAGCGGCGACGACCGCGACCACCAGCGGACGGAGAGAGGGACGGAACACGGCGCTCCGGGGGGCGGGTTGGTGGTCGATCGGTACGCGCTGTATCTATCTTAGCGCCGGCACCCGCCGCGTACACCCCTCGGACCATTGAGCGAGCAGACCAGATGACGCCCAGACTGCCACGGTTGCTTCTCGCGATCGCCGGATCCGCCCTGCTCTCGACCGGACTGCCGCTGCGCGCGGCGATGGCGCAGGGCCTCACCCTCGCCGGCGACGCGCCGCCCCCCGAGATGGCCCCTCCCGCGGCGTCCGCGGTCTCCGGACCGACGTTTGACCGCGCCACCGCCGGCATTCGCGCCGGCACGGTGCGCGACGACCGGACCCGGACACAGGCCGCCGATCAGATCGTGCGCGACAACGCCGGCAACCCGACGAAGGGGACGATCCTGCTGATCATCGGCGGCGCCGCGTTTGCGGGCGGGCTGGTGCTCGGCGGGACGGGTGGCGCGGCGCTCGGGATCGCCGGCGCGCTCGTCGCCCTCTACGGCATCTATCTGTTGCTGCAGTAGCCTGTTGCTGCAGTAGCCTGTTGCTGCAGTAGCCTGTTGCTGCAGTAGCGCGCCCGGGCGAGGAGCGCGCGCCCGACCCGCGCGCGCGTCCGGCGCGCGGTTAGGGCGGTAGCACCGGGATCAACGCGCGGCGCCGTGACTGGCCGGCGACGCGAGGCGTCTCCTCCTCATGGCGCGATCGATCCCTCCGGTGGCGAAAGTGCACGGCGCCGTGAGTCTCGGGGTCAAGCTGGCATCCGCGACGGCGGCGATCTGCACCGTGCTGACGTTTGCCTGGGACTGGGGGATCGCCGGGACCTCGACGCGCCGATCGGTCGGCACGTTCGGCGCGGCGTGGGTCGGCCTGGCGCCCGCCGTCGACACCCTGACGAGTCTCGGCGACACCGTGCATCTCGCCGCGACGGTCACCGACCGCCACGGCGTCGCGATCGTCGGGCTGGCGGTGCGCTGGTCGGTCGATCACGCCGATGTCGCGACCGTGAACAGTGACGGCACGGTCGTGGCGCAGGCCCCGGGCTCGGCAACGGTGCTGATCACGGTGGGCGACCTGGTCGCGCGTGCGGCCGTCGTCGTGCGCCCGCGCACGGCCTACGTGCATATCGCCACCGACAGCGCGATCACGATCGCCGAGGGGACGACGCGCGCCGTCTCCGTCCGCGCCACGGACGCGCGGGGCCACGTGCTCGAGCCCGTGGTCGCGCGCTGGCAGAGCGCCGACAGCAGCGTCGCCACCGTCGACAGCACCGGCGTCGTGCGGGCGCGCGGCGCGGGCGAGACGACGCTCACCGCGACGATCGACGGCATCGCCGCGGCGGCGCCCGTGACGGTGACCGCGGTCCCTGCGACGCTGGTGGCGATCGCGGGCGGCGGCCAGCATGCCGAGGCGGGCGCGGTGCTGCCGCAGCCGGTGGTCGTGCGTCTCCTCTCGTATCGCGGGCGCCCGCTCGCCGGCGCGCCCGTGCATTTTCGTCGCGTCGATCCGCTGGCGACCGTCGAGATCGGCCAGGCGACGAGCGATGCCGATGGTCGGGCGCGCCTCGCGTGGCGCCTGTCGGACCGGCCGGGCCGCCAACACCTCGTCGTCACGACCGACGGTCTCGATTCCGCGCTGACGATCGTCGCCGAGTCGGATCCGGTCGCCGCCGATACCCGTGCGTCGATCCTCGCCGACAGCCAGTCGGCGCGCGCCGGGACGGCGCTCGCGACCCCGATCGGCATCCGCCTGAGCGACAGCGCCGGGCGGCTGCTGCCGGACGTCCCGATCGCGTGGGTCCCGACCGACGGCGCGCGGGTCGCCTCCGGGGCGTCGCGCACCGATTCGCTCGGCGAGGCGCGCGCCACCTGGACGCTCGGACCCCGCGCCGGCCCGCAGCGTCTCCGGATCGTGATCGGAGACGGGCGTGCGGTGCGGCCGGCGATCGCCCACGCCCGCGCGGCGGCCGGGCCGCCCGCGACGCTCCGTGCCGTGAGCGGTGACGCCCAGCGGGCCCGCGCCGGCGCGACGCTGCCGCGCGCCATCGCACTGCGCGTCGCCGACCCCGCCGGCAATCCGGCCGCCGGCGTGCGCGTGCGCTTCGTGGCGTCGCAGGGCACGCTGTCGGACACGATCGTCGTCAGCGACAGCGCCGGCGTCGCGCGGACGCACTGGACGCTGGGCGCGGCGGTCGGGACGCAGCACGTGGTCGCGAAGGCCGACGGCGTCGCGGACCGCGTCACGTGCTCGGCGACTGCCGCGCCCGCGAGTCGCACGCGCCATCATTAGGCGATGACGCCTCGCGTGGCGCTGGTGCTCGGGGGCGGTGGCCTCAAGGGGTTCGCCCACATCGGCGTGCTCCAGGCGCTCGAGGAGCGGGGCATCGTGCCGTCGATCTATGCCGGCACGAGCATCGGATCCCTGATCGCTGCCGCGCACAGCGCGGGGATCCGCCCGGCGGCGATGGCCGACCACGCGCGCCGCCTGCGTCGGCGCGATCTCTTCCGGCTGAATCATCTCGGGATGCTGATGGAGCGGTGGCGCGCGCCGGCGATCTACGCCGGTGATCCCCTCCGCGCGCTGATCGATGCGCACATCCCGCCCGTGCGGTTCTCGGCGATGCGCACGCCGGTCCTCGTCAACACGGTCGACGTGCAGCGCGGCACCCAGGTCGTGTGGGGGCTGCCCGGCCTGCGCGACGTCCCCGTCGCCGATGCGGTGTACGCGTCGTGTGCGCTGCCGGGCTTCTTCCCGCCGGGCGCCGTCGGCGACCGACTCTGCATCGACGGCGGCACGATCGACAACCTCCCGGTCTCGGCGGTCGCCTCCGCCTGCGACGCGGTGATCGCCGTCGACGTCGGGAGTACCGACCTCACGACCAGCGCGACGATCACCGAGCAGGGCTTCGCGGCGATCTACATGCGCGCGGCGACCGTCATGATGCACGCGCTGCAGCAGGAGCCGCTGCGCCGCTGGACCGGTCCGCCGATGCTGCTGGTGCGGCCCCGCATCGGCCATGTCGGCTGGCTGAGTTTCGGGCACACGCCCGCGCTGATCGAGGAGGGCTATCGGGCCGCGCGGGTGGCACTCGCGCACCTCGACACGGTCCTCCGGGCGAGGAGCGGCGTCTATCCGCGGCGACGCGTCAGCGTCACGGTCGACCGCGACCGCTGCACCGGGTGCACGATCTGCGTGAACCTCGCCCCGCAGCTGATGGCGCTCGACGCCGAGCAGCGGGCCGTCGTGCGAGAGCCGGTCGTCGAGTGGTCAGCCCCGGACGGGGATTTCGTCACGCAGTGTCCGACGGCGGCGATTTCGGTGCGGCCAGCCGACGACCCGGCCGGCACCGGCGCCATGACCGACGAGTTCCGCGTGACGGCCGCGTAGCGTCGCGGGCGCGTCGCCTCGCCGCGCGTCAGGGTCGCGGCGCGCCCGCGCCGGCGGCGATCGCCGCGAGCCCGTCGGCGGCCAGCCGCTCGTATATGCCGACCGCCTGCCGCAGTTCCTCGAGGTCGACGAACTCGTCGTCCGTGTGCGCGACATGGATCGACCCGGGCCCGAAGAGGAACGGGGTGCCCCAGTGCGAGAGCTTGGGGATGTCGGTCGCGTAGGCGACGACGGACGTACGGATCCCGGGCAGCGTGCCGAGCATCACCGGCGGCACGAGCACATCGACCTCGAGCGCCCCCCGGTCGCCGACCCATCGCTGGAGGATCGCCGTGAGCTCGGCGGCGGGCGAGACGAGCCGCGCCATGAGCCGCGCCTCGGCCCACGGGGCGACGACATTGTCGGCGACCCCGCCGGCGAGCGAGCCGATGTTGATCGTCGTCTCGCCGAGGACGGGGTCCCGCGGGAGTGACAGCCCATCGAGTTCGGCGAGCAGCTGCACGAGGTCGCGTGTCGCCGAGTGACCGAGCGCCGGGTACGCCGAGTGCGCGGCGCGACCGGAGGTGCGGAGCGTCATCCGCATTGCCCCCTTGGTGCCGAGCGCCAGCGTGCTCTCGGTCGGCTCGCCGTTGATCAGCACCCGGCTCGTGGTCGGCACGAGGTTGGCGGCGATCGCCCCGTCGTGCATCGTCTCCTCGCCGATGACGAAGAGGAGCGCGACGGGGAGACCGCGCGCGCGGAGGCGCTCGCCGGCACAGCACATCGCCGCCGCGATCCCCTTGGCGTCGCAGCTCCCGCGCCCGTACAGGCGGCCGCCGTCGAATCGTGGCGGAATGAATGGCGGCACCGTGTCGAGATGGGTGCTGAGCGTCACCAGTGGTGCCTCGCCGGTCGTCGCGAGGATATCGTCCCGCCCGGGCGTGACCGGGATCCGGCGCAGATCCCACCCGCGAAGGGCGAGCAGATCGCCGAGCATCGAGACGACCTCGCCCTCGGCGCCACTGGTCGAATCGATCGCGACCAGGTCGGCCGCGAGCCGAGCCGGATCGAGCGCCTCGTCAGTCGGCATCGAACGGGGTCGCGGGCGACGACGACAGGATGAACCGCGGGCGCGTGGGTCGCATGGATCCGGCGTGGCTCAGGGTGAGGACGGCGTGGCCTCGCGGGCGGTCGCCGCGCCGCGTGCGAGCGCCGACAGCACCGCCCTGGCCTCCACCACCGTGGCCGGCAGCGGAAAGCCGCGGAGCGTCTCGTCGGCGAAGAAGAAATGGTACGTCGACGCGCCCGCGTGGCGCACGCGGCTGAACGACATCGCCCGTCCGCTCCCCGGCTCGGCGAGCGACGGCACGGGCTGGCGGCCCGGCGTGCGCGCGGCCAGCAGGGCGCGCGCATCGGCGACGAAGCGATCGACGTCGGCGGCCGTGAACGTCAGCGCCATCGTCGCCGTCGCGGTCCCGACGCCGAGATAGACGCGGCCGCCGTAGCGCGCCCGCACGACGACGACGGCCGTGCCGACGGCCAGGTTGCCGACCGTCCAGCCGCGTACGGTGGTGTCTGGCGCCGCGGACACGGGGGCCGGCGGCGCCGGTGCAGGCGCGGGGGCCGCGTGGTGGGCGCAGCCGCCCGCACCCGCCAGGACGACGGCCGCCGCGATCGCCGCGGCGACGCCGCGGGCGCGTCGCGTCACCGTCTGGCGCTGGTCGCGGCGGCCCGCGGCTGCTGCTGACTGAGACAGTGCAGCGTGCCGAATCCCCACACGAGGTCGACGGCGTGAATGCCGATCACGCGTCGGTCGGGAAAGAGCGCGGCGAGCGCCGCGAGCGCGGCGCCGTCGGCGGCGTCGTTGAACGTCGGCACGAGAACCGTCGTGTTGCCGATATAGAAATTCGCGTAGCTGGCGGGGAGACGCTGGCCCTGCATCATCACCGGCCTGGGAAATGGCAACCGGACGACGCGCAGCGTCCCCCCGCCGGCGCCGGCGAGTTCGAGTCGACGGATATTGTCGGCCGACGTGGCGAAGTTCTCGTCGGCGGGGTCCGTTTCGCAGGCGAGGACGATCGTGTCGGGGCCGACGAAGCGGGCGACATCGTCGACGTGCCCATGCGTGTCGTCGCCCGCGCAGCCCTGGCCGAGCCAGAGCGTCTGGCGCACGCCGAGGTAGCGGCGAAACGCGGCTTCGTACCCCTCGCGATCGAGCCCCGGATTCCGGGCCTGCACGTCGGAGAGGAGGCACTCCTCCGTCGTCAGCAGCAGTCCCTCGCCATTGCCATCGATCGCGCCGCCCTCGAGGACGAGCGGTCCCCCGCCGTCGGGACGCTCGGCGTCGATGATCGGCAGGCCGCTCAGGCGCGCGACGGCGTCGGGGACCGCCGCGTCCCGCGCGTAGTTGTCGTACTTCGCCCACGCGGTGAACCGCCAGCGGACGAGCGCGACGGCCGCCGCGTCCGTGGGCCCGTCAGCGACGACGCCCGTCGGCGCCGAGTCGCGCAACCACGCGCGATCGGTCGGGACGACGTGCAGACGGTAGCGATCGGACGGCACGTCGTGCGCGGCGAGCGCCGCCGCGGCATCGGCGCGCACGCCCTGGTCGTGGCAGAGCAGCTCGACGCGTTCGGACGCGGCGAGGACGCGCACGATTTCGGCGTACGCCCAGCGAACCGCCTCGAGCTTCCCCGGCCAGTCGGGTTCGTGGTGCGGCCACGCGATCCACGTCGCGTCGTGCGGCTCCCACTCGGCGGGCATGCGCGGCACGGGCGCCCGCTCAGCCGAGGTAGCGGCTCAGGATCGGACCGTAGGCATCGATCCGGCGGTCGCGCAGGAAGGGCCAGTTGCGACGCGTCGACTCGATCAGCGCCGGATCACAGGTCGCGAGCAGGATCGCGGGATCCGTCCCCGCCTCGGCGACCAGTCGTCCGAACGGGTCGCTGACGAACGAGTGCCCGAAGAATTCGAGGCCGTCGGTGCCCGGCTCCGGCTCGTGCCCGACGCGGTTCGTCGCCGCGACGTAGACGCCGTTGGCGATGGCATGGCCGCGCTGGATCGTGCGCCACGCCTCGACCTGGTCCCGGCCGAACTCCGCCTTCTCCGACGGGTGCCATCCGATGGCGGTCGGGTAGACGAGGATGTCGGCACCGAGGAGCGTGGTGATGCGCGCCGCTTCCGGATACCACTGGTCCCAGCAGATCAGCACCCCGATGCGCGCGTAGCGGGTCGCGAAGACGCGAAACCCGTGCGCACCGCCGGGCGTCGTGCCCCGCTCATCCTGCGTCGCATCGCCCGGCGTAAAGTAGTACTTCTCGTAGTACAGCGGGTCGTCGGGGATGTGCATCTTGCGATAGACGCCGAGGAGCGCGCCGTCGGCATCGACGACGGCAGCCGAGTTGCGGTAGACGCCGGCCGCCTGGCGCTCGAAGATCGGCACGACGATGACCAGCGCGAGCTCGCTCGCCAGCGCCTGCATCGCGGCGACGGTCGGCCCGGGGATCGGCTCGGCGATATCGAACCGTTCGCCGCGCTGGGCGGTGGCGAAATACCGGGCGTTGAAGAGCTCCTGCAGCAGGATCACCTGCGCGCCGCGACCGGCTGCCTCGCGGATCCGCTCGGTCGCCTCGTGGAGCGTCGCGATCGGATCGGCGGGAACGGACTGCTGAATCAGCGCGACGGTGAACGGGGCGGCGGCCATGGAGCGCGTAATGTACCCCGCTCAGATCACGGGCGGGACGATGACGCCACCGGATGCACGGCGCGTGACGCCCGGTGGGAGCGGCCCGCCGAAGACGTCCGTCGTCCGGAGCAGCGACTGCACGCCATCGAGCAGGCGCGCGACCTCGCGCTGCACGCCGCGATCGGTCGCGCGCCAGCTGGCGCGCGCCGTGCTCAATCCGAGGCCGAGGCCGGCCAGGCCGCCGACGGCGAGCGTCGCCGCATCGGCGATGCCGGTGAGAGCGAGTGCCTTCGCCCCGAGCGCGGTCGCTCCCCATCCGAGGGCGGCGAGCACGGTGCCAAGAAACGCCGACCCGCCGGCTGCCGCGCCGGACGCATGGCGCAGATCGGGTGCGATGGTGACGTGCGTCCCGCGCCCGTCGGCGGTCGGCCGCACTGTGACACGCAGGTATCGCAGGCCACGGGTCGATCCATAGGCCCACGCGCGAGAGTCGGTGACCCCGGCCGCCGGGAGCTCGTAGACCAGGACGCCACCCGCGAGCGGATGCGCCCCCACGCTGTCGACGAGCGCCAGACCGAACGGCGATTCGCTCAGGACACGGCCGACGGCCGCGAGCGTGCGTTCCGCCGGATAGTCGAACGTGCGAGCCAGCGGCCCGAGTGCGGGCGATGGCCCGAGGATCGTCGACACCGCGCGCTGCAGTGTCGAGCGCGGATCGACGCGTGCGCCCACCGCGCGGTCGGTGGCGAGCTCGGAGAGGGCGAGCCGCAGGGCCGCACGATCGATGCCGGCCTCGAGGCCGGCCGCCTCCACCTGCGTGAGCGTGTAGCCGAGCGATGCGGTCGTCTCGCCGACGCCCGCATCGTATGCGGGTCGCAGCGACGTGACGTCGACACGCGGCGACACGCCGGTCGCCGCCGACTGCAGTTCGGCGGCACGACGCCAGATCGCCTCCGCGTCGGACGTCGAGAGCACGGACGGCAGGCCGCCGCGGCCCTCGCGCGCCGGTGCGCCGGGGGCGTCGGCTGCGGGGCGGCCGGTCGGTATCGCGAGCGCCGTGGAGCCCGCCATCGCCACGAGCAGCGCGTCCGCGAGCGCATCGCCGGTGTGGGGTCGCTCATCCGGCGACTTGGCGAGGCACCGATCGATCGTCGCGGCGAGCGCCCCCGGCACGCCGGGCGCGACGGCGGCCAGCGGTGTCGGGGCGCGTGTCACGTGCGCCGCGAGGACGGCCGACGTCGGCCCGTCGAATGGCACGCGGCCGCTGAGCAGGAAGTAGCCGACGACGCCGAGCGCGTAGATGTCGGAGCGACCATCGAGCGGCTCGGCGGCGGCCTGCTCGGGACTCATGTACTGCGCGGTGCCCATGACGTGTTCGGCACTGGTGAGCGGCGTCGCGGGATCGCCGGCGCGCGCGGCGCGCGCGATCCCGAAATCGGTGACGACGGCCCGGCCCGTCCCGCGCTCCACGAGAATGTTCTCGGGCTTGACGTCGCGGTGAATGACGCCGCGCGCGTGGGCGTACGCGAGCGCGCGCGCGGCATCGACGAGCAGCGGCACGGCCGTCGCCGGCGGGAGCGGTCCGGCCTGGCGGACCCGGTCGGCGAGCGTCTCGCCATCCACGTACCCCATGACGAAGTACGCGAGGCCGTCGGCGTCGTCGGCCTGGAAGACCGGGACGATATTCGGGTGCGTCAGGCGCGCGGCCGTGCGCGCCTCGCGCAGAAAGCGCTCGCGGATGATCGGATCCTGACCGAGGCGGTCGGGCAGGACCTTGATCGCGACCGTGCGATCGAGCTTCAGATCGACGGCGCGATAGACGATGCCCATGCCGCCGCGCCCGAGCTCCTCGTCGACGCGGAATTGCCCGTCCACCGCCGCGATCAGTCGGTCGCGGTCGCCGTCACTCACGCGACGAGCCCGATGACGATGTCCATCACGTTGGTCCCCGTGTGGCCGACGCGGAGCAGGGCCCGCGCGGCGTCGAGTGCCGCGTGGGCGTCGTGCGTCGCAAGATCGCGTGCCGGGTCGCGGCCCGCCGCGGCGATTGCGCCCCAGGTCATGCCGTCGACGATCGCCCCGGCGGCGTCGGTCGGGCCGTCGCGCCCATCGGTGCCCGCCGCGAGGATCAGGATCCCCGCGCCCTGCTCGCCGGCATCGGCGAGCGAGCGCGCCGCGGCGAGCGCGAGCTCCTGACTCCGTCCGCCATGTCCGGGCGTCGCGCCGAGCGTCACCGTCGTCTCGCCGCCCCAGACGACGCAGATCGACCGCCTCGGCCCGCGCTGGCGCTTGCGACGCGCGATCAGGTCGCTCGCGAGGCGCACCCCGCAGATCGACGCTTCGCCGTCGAGCGGCGTCGGCATCACGATCACCTCATCGATCCCCGCCTGACGCGCCGCGTCCGCGGCGGCGGTCGTGGCGTGCGCGTTGCTGACGATGATCTCCGTCGTGACCGCCGCGAATGCCGGATCGCCGGGCTTCGGCGTCTCGGGGAGCCGGCCCGTGACGACGGCGTCGAGATACGCGCCGATCGTCGGCGGTACCGCGTCCCCGAGCCCGTACTGACGGAGGGCAGCGATCACGTCGCTCGCCGTCCGCGGATCCGGCACACACGGCCCCGAGCTGATCGACGCGAGATCGTCGCCCAGGACATCCGAGACGACGAGGTTGTGGACGCGCGCCGCGGCGAGGGCGGCGGCGAGTCGACCGCCGAGCCATCGACTGACGCGCTTGCGCACCGTGTTCATGACGACGATGTCGGCGCCGGATCCGAGCAGGAGCTCGGAGAGCCGCCCCAGATCGGCCTGGGAGACACCGACGCTCGCGGCGTCGGTCGCGGGGGCGGCGGCGAGGCTCGTGCCGCCGCCGGAGATCAGTGCCAGCACGTGGTCGCCGTCACGGACGGCGGCGACGGCATCGCCGATTGCGGCTGCCGCCGCGGCCGAGCCGGCGCCGGGCACGGGATGGTCGCCGATCAACACGCGGAGCGCCGGGTGCACGCTCGCCGTCGCGGCGGGCGCAACGACGACGCCACCGACCAGCCCGAGGTCGCGCGTCCCAAGGGCCGCGACCGCGCCGGCCGCCATCGCGCGCGCGCCCTTGCCGAGCGCGATGAGATGAACGCGGGCGCCGGCTGGCAGCTCGAGGTGCTCGACGGCGTGGCGCGTCGCCGGCTCGGGCACCGCGGCCGCGACGGCCGCGTGGTACAGCGCCGTGACGAGCGCGCGGGAGCCGGGGACCGGCCGCCCGGGATCGGCGATCAGCGGCCGCGTTCCGGCGCGGGCCCGCTCAGCCGACGCGGATCGAGCCGCGGATCGAGACGCCGATCACCGCGACTTCGTCGACCGGTCGACCGCGCCGCCGAGTTCCGTGTACGCGCCCTCGACGAGCTCGCGAAACGGCTGCGCACGGTAGGTGATCGTGCCGTCGGGACCGACGATGAAGAGGGTGCGTGCGTCGAGGCCGGACGCCGCGTCGAACGTCCCGTACGCCTTGCCCGCCGCGCCACCCACGTCGCTGGCGAGCAGGAACGGGAGCCCCTCCTCGCGCGCCCAGTTGGCGAGTGTCGTATCGGCATCGGTGCTGATCGCGATGACGGTCACGCCCTTCCCGCCATGAAAGAGGGAGGCATATCGGTCACGATACGTCTCCATCTGATGCGTGCATCCGGACGTGCGGGCCTTGAAGAAGAACGCCAGCACCACGGTCTGGCCGCGCAGATCGGCGAGTCGCACGGCGGTGCCGGTCGGACCGCCTTTCGTCGCGCCGGGCAGCGCGAAATCGGGCGCGCGGTCACCGACCCCCGGGGTTTGGGCGGCGAGGGGTGCGACGAAGCCCGGCGCGGCGAGCAGCACCGCGGCCGGGAGGGCGGCGAGGACCGCACGCGTGCGACGCGGGCGATCGGGGCGGATCCACGACATACGAACTCCAGTGAGGGGACGCGACGCTGGGAGTCTGTCCGGCCGCGTCGAGGCGCGCAACGCCGACCAGAGTCGCGACGGGCGACAGGGACGGGGCCCGCTCGCGTCAAAAGTACCGACCGGCCGGCCCGCGACCGGGGCGGGTGGGTGACGGCGGCCCCGACCATATCGTCAGGCTATGTGCGAGCGTTATCCACCGTCGACGGACATTCGTGACCGGTCACCAGGAGACTCCAGGATCCCCCGCGTCGTACGCGGCGGTCACGACACCGGCGCATCTCGCCGGGGTCTGCCCGCGGTGCGGTGCCACGCTCGCGCCGGCCAGCACGTCGTGCGGCCGCTGCGGCGGCGCGATCACGGGGGCCAAACCCGTCGAGCAGGCGGAGCGGATCCGGCTGCGCCTCCAGGAGTCGGTCGGCGATTCGTATCGCCTGCTGGAAATGCTCGGGCGGGGCGGCATGGGGATCGTCTTCCGGGCGCACGAGCAGGCGCTCGATCGCGAAGTCGCGCTCAAGGTGCTGGCGCTCGATCCGGTGCTCTCCCCCGATGCGTTTGGGCGGTTTGAGCGCGAGGCTCGGCTCGCCGCCCGCCTCGACCATCCGAACATCGTCCCGATCTTCGCCGTCGGCCAGCGCCAGACGGTCGCCTTCTATACGATGCGGCTCGTTCGCGGCGGGACGCTGGAGGCGATGATCGACGGGCACGTCACGCTCGGGTTCGAGCATACGCTCGACATCCTGCGTGACGTCGCGCGCGCCCTCGACTACGCGCACGGGCAGGGGGTGATCCACCGGGACATCAAGCCGGCCAACGTCCTGATCGGCGACAGCGGCCACGCCATGGTCTCCGACTTCGGGATCGCGACGGCCCTGGGCGTCGATGGGCCGTCGGGCTCGGGGACCGGGATCGTCGGCTCGCCGGGGTACATGCCGCCGGAGCAGTGGCGGGGCGAGGAGATCGATGCGCGCGGCGACCAGTACGCGCTGGGCGTCATGGCGTTTGAGATGCTGACCGGGCACCGGCCCTTCGAGACGGTGAAGGTCCAGGACCTGATGCGCCTCCACCTGAGCGCGCCGGTCCCGTCGGCGGCGGCCGTGCGGCCCGGGCTCAATCCGGTCGTCGACGCCGCGATTCGACGCGCGATGGCGAAGCATCCATCGGAGCGGTTCGCGACGGCGACCGCGTTCATCGAATCGCTCGCCGGACGGCGACCGGCGGCGCAGACGCGGTCGTCAATGCAGATCGTGTCACCGCCGAGCCAGGCCTCGGAGCGGAGCGGGTGGAGTACGCTCGCGGTGGCCAGTGTCGCGGCGCTGGCGATCGCCGCGGGCGTGGTCTTCTTCCGCCGAGAAACGGACGCGGTCGCCGTCGCGCACCCCGTCGCGGCGGCGACCGCGAGCCCGGCCGCCGTCGCGGCGCAGCCGCGCGCCGCCGGCACGGTGGCGCCGATCGCCGGTGACACCAGCCTCGCGCCCGGCGATACGACGTTCGACGTGAACGCCGACACTCGGCCCACGGCGGCCCGTCGCCGGCCGGTGGCCGTCGATACCGCGGTCTTCGGCCCGATGCGCGTCTCGGACGGCCGCGAGGGCCCGGCGTACATCCGGATCGCGGTCCGGGGCGGCGAGGGGAAGGTGCGGATCGACGGCCACACGCTCGGGTTCACGCCGCTGGTCGTCCGCGTCGACCCGGGGCCGCACCTCGTCTCGCTCGAGAGCGGTGGCGATGCCTTCCTGCCGGCGCAGCTGACCGTCGACGCGGTTGCCGCGGACACGGTCGCCGCCCTCTTCGTCGCCCAGGTCAAACGACCCGGTGGAGATTCGGACAACTCGCCCAAATAGTTGCCCGCTACAAATGTTTTCGTCATACTAGCGAGCACAGCAATTGGGCGGCTTCCCCGAGCGGGGCAGTCCGCGAGAACGGCAAACCGGGCGAAAGCCCGGGACGCAAAGCTCTGGAGGCTACGGCCCGCCCTCACCGGCGAGTCATGCCAGTCCGGCCGCCGAACGGACGATACCGCGCGCACCGGAGCCTGCCCACCCGTGAGGTGACGGGAGCGCGCGGACAGGGGGACCCATGTCCGCAACGCCTTTCGCTCCCGGCGCACCTGCCGCCGCCTCGCGCACGATTCGCGTCGACCGACGCGCCCGCACCGTACTGACACTCGCCATCGTCGCCTGGTCGGCGGCCTGCACGACCGGCCAGCCCATCGGTCCGGACGCGGCGAGCGCCCCCCATGGCAACTCGAGCGTCCCCGCGGCGCTCAGCATCACCCCACCCTCGGCGACCGTCAAGATCGGCGGCACGATCACGCTCGCGGCGGTCGTCACCAACAGCGCCGGCCAGCCGATCGCGGGCCAGACCGTCACCTGGCAAAGCACCGCCAAGTCGATCGCCTCGGTCAGCACGGGCGGCACGATCGCCGGCGTCGCGACCGGGACGACCTCGATCGTCGCGACCGTCGACGGGATCACGGCGTCGACGACGATCGCGGTCGTTCCCAACGCGACCGCCAGCGCGGCGCTGAGCACCCCGGCGCAGGTGATCAAGGGCTGGGGTCTGTATCCGACCGGCGAGTCCGGCCTGTACAACCGCAAGGCGATGCGCGACGCGGTCTACGCCACCGGGCTGACGTTCATTCGCGTGCAGGCCGATCCGGCGCTCTACGATGGCGGGAGCACGCTCTCCGACATCGCGATCGATCCGACGACCCTGACGGTGCTCGAGCAGGTGCTCGCCGAAGCGTCGTCGTATGGCGTCAACAGCTACATCATGTCGGTCTGGAGCCCGCCGGCCGCCATGAAGACGAACAACTCCGTCCTCGGCTCGTCGAACGGCAGCGTCGGGTCACTCAAGACGACGTCGGAAGCGGCGTTCGTCGCGTATCTCACCAAGGTGATGCTGACGCTCCAGGCCGACGGCATGCCGTTGCCGTCAGCCCTCAGCATCCAGAACGAGCCGGAGAGCGCGTCCCCGTGGGGCGGATGCGTGTACACCCCGGCGCAATGGGTGCGCGTCATCAAGGCCGTGCGCGCCTCGTTCGATGCCAACGGCCTCTCGGGGGTCGTGCTCTTCGGACCCGAAACCGGCCAGTACACCAGCGTCCTCTACGCCGATCCCACGACCCATAGCCCTGGCTACTTCGGCGGCCCGGGGTTCCCGGCGATCACCGGCGACGCGGCCCTCGCCCACGCGGTCGGCGCCTATGCCGTCCACACCTACGGCGAATGCGAGATCGCCGGGCTGAACGCCGGCATCCAGGCGGCCCCCCGCGATGTCTGGATGACCGAGTTCTCCCAGCCGACCGGCACGACGGAAACCGAGTGGACGCTCGACATGCTGCGGGCGCTCGGCGCGCATCTGACGCTCGTGCCGCAGAACTACTGGGCGTGGTGGAACGGCTGGGCGCTGGCGACGACACCGGACAATCAGAGCCTGCTCGCCGGGGACCAGACCCCCGTCTACTCGAAGCGCTACTGGGCGCTCAAGCAGCTGTGGACGACGGTGCGTCCGGGCTGGCGCGTCACGCACATGACGACGACCGACGCCACCCTGAACGTGACGCTCGGCTCGCAGAACCCGTGCACGGCGCGCATCGATCTGACGGCGTTCGTCAGCCCCGATGGCACGTCCGCCGCCGTGCTGATGGTCAACCCGACGACGACGGCCAAGCTGCTCGCGGTCAGCGGCCTGCCGGGCAGCGCGGCGCAACCCTATCGCAGCGACGCGAACGCGGACATGGCGGCGCAGCCCCTGGTCGCGATCACCGGCGGCGTCGCGGATGTCCCGCTGCCGCCGATGAGTGCCGTGCTCGTCGTGACGCACTGACGCGTGCGGGGGATCGGGCGATCAGGCGGGCGCCCGATCCCGCAGCAGCTGACGGAGGACGTACGGCAGAATCCCGCCGTGCGCGTAGTAGCCGAGTTCCTCCGGCGTGTCGATCCGCGCGATGACCGCGAACTCGCGCGCCGCGCCACCCGCCGTGCTGGCGCGGACGCGGAGCCGCGCCTTCGGCGACAGCGTGCCATCGAGCCCGAGCACGTCGAACGTCTCGAACCCCGTCAGGCCGAGTGACGCGCGGGTCGCGCCGTCGGCGTACTCGAGCGGCAAGACCCCCATGCCGACCAGGTTGGACCGGTGGATCCGCTCAAACGACTCGGCGATCACCGCGCGCACGCCGAGCAGCAGCGTGCCCTTCGCCGCCCAGTCGCGCGACGAGCCGGTCCCGTATTCACGGCCGGCGAGGATCACGAGCGGCGTCCCCGCCGCCTGGTAGGCGACCGCCGCGTCGTAGATCGCCACGCGCGCACCACCCGGCGCCGTCGTCGTCCATCCGCCCTCGACGCCCGGCACGAGCTCGTTGCGCAGGCGGATGTTGGCAAACGTCCCGCGGACCATCACCTCGTCGTGCCCGCGCCGCGCCCCATACGAGTTGAAATCGGCGGGGGCGACCCCATGGGCGAGCAGCCACTGCCCGGCGGGACTCTTCGAGCCGATCGTGCCCGCCGGCGAGATGTGATCCGTCGTGATCGAGTCCCCGAGCATCGCCAGCACGCGGGCCCCGCTGATCGCGCGGACCCCCGGCGGCGTCCGGGTCATCCCCTCGAAGTACGGCGGATGCTTCACGTAGGTCGACGCGGGATCCCACGCGTAGTTGGTGCCCGCCGGCACGGCGAGCCCCTGCCAGTGCGCGTCGCCGGCGAAGACATCGGCGTACTGCGTCCGGAACATCTCCGCCCTGACGGACCGCAGCACCTCCGTCTCGACGTCGCGCGCGGTCGGCCAGAGATCGCGCAGGAAGACGGGCCCGTGGGTGCCGATGCCCAGCGGCTCGGTGGCAAAGTCGATGTCCATGCGCCCGGCGAGCGCGTAGGCGACGACGAGTGGCGGGGACGCCAGGTAGTTGAACCGCGTCAGCGGGTTCACGCGTCCCTCGAAGTTCCGGTTGCCGGACAGGACGGCGGCGACGGTCAGGTCGTGGCGCTCGATCGCCTCGGCGATCGGTGCCGGCAGTGGGCCGGAGTTGCCGATGCACGTCGTGCAGCCATAGCCGACGAGATTGAAGCCGAGGCGCTCAAGCGCCGGCGTCACGCCGGCGGCGCGGAAATATTCCGTCACGACCTTCGACCCCGGGGCGAGGCTCGTCTTGACCCACGGTCTCGTCGACAGGCCCGCGGCGACGGCGTTGCGCGCCAGCATGCCGGCCGCCAGCATCACCGACGGATTCGATGTGTTCGTGCAGCTCGTGATCGCGGCGATCACCACCGCGCCGTCGCGCAGCGCAAACGGCTCGCCGCGCCACTCGCAGGCGATCCCCGCTGCCTCGACGGCCGCGTCGTGCTGCGGCTGCGCGCCCCCCTCGCCATCCTCCCGCGCGACCGCCGCGGCGACGGCGGCCGGCGCACGAGTCGACCGGTGTGCGGTCAGCGCCTCGCGGAACATCGCCTTCGACTTCGACAGCGGCACGCGATCCTGTGGACGCTTCGGGCCCGCGAGACTCGGCTCGACGGTCGACAGATCGAGCGCGATCGTGTCGCTGAACCGGGGATCCGGCGTCGCATCCGTGCGGAAGAGCCCCTGCGCGGTCCAGTATGCCTCGACGAGCGCGACGAGATGCGGATCGCGACCCGTCAGACGCAGGTACGCCAGCGACTCGGCGTCGACGGGGAAGAATCCCATCGTCGCCCCATACTCCGGCGCCATGTTCGCGATCGTCGCGCGGTCGGCGAGCGACAGCGAGGACAGGCCGGCGCCATAGAACTCGACGAACTTGCCGACGACCTTTCGCGCCCGCAGCATCTGCGTCACCGTCAGCACGAGATCGGTCGCCGTCGCGCCGGCGGGCAGCGCCCCGTGCAGCTTGAAGCCCACGACCTCGGGGATCAGCATCGACAACGGCTGCCCGAGCATCGCCGCTTCGGCCTCGATCCCGCCGACGCCCCAGCCGAGGACCCCGAGTCCGTTGACCATCGTCGTGTGCGAGTCCGTGCCGACGAGCGAGTCGGGATACGCGGCCGGCGGCCCGCCATCCGTCGCCGGCGCGGTGAAGACGCCGCGCGACAGATACTCGAGATTCACCTGGTGACAGATGCCCGTCTCCGGCGGAACGACGCGGAAATTCGCGAAGGCCGTCTGCCCCCACCGGAGGAAGGCGTAGCGCTCGCGATTCCGCGTGTACTCGAGATCGGCGTTGATCAGGAACGCGGCATCGGAGCCGTACGCATCCACCTGCACCGAGTGATCGACGACGAGATCGACCGGCTGCAGCGGATTGATCCGCGTCGCGTCGCCACCGAGCGCGGTGATCGCATCACGCATCGCGGCGAGATCGACGACGGCCGGCACGCCCGTGAAGTCCTGGAGCAGCACGCGACTCGGACGGAAGGCGATCTCGCGCTCCACCGTGGCGCGCACGTCCCACGCCGCGAGCGCGGCGATCGCCTCGGCCGTGACCGTCGTCCCGTCCTCGTGGCGGAGCAGGTTCTCCAGCAGGATGCGGAGGCTCACCGGCAGGTGTCGCCCGTGATCGCCGAGGCGGTAAATCGTGTAGTCTCGGCCGTCGACGGTCAGGGTCGCGCGCGTGCCGAATGAGTCGGGATGGGGCATGGTGACAAATCTACAGGCGTCGCGGCATGACGCCCGACGCCGTCGGGTCGTCGTCCTCCCATGAGCCGCACGCGACCGGGCATCGCCCGCCTGGGCCTCGCCCGCGTCAGATTCGCCCTCGGCGTCCTCTGCGCGACAACGCCGGCGATGCTCCACGCCCAGACGGACCGGCCGCCGCTCGACGTGGAGCGGTTGCTCGAGGTCGATGCGGTGGTGGCCCATGCGGTCGCGGCCGGCGGGTTCCCCGGCGCCGCCGTCGCCATCGGGCGCCACGACGGGGCCGTCTGGCTCCGCAGCTATGGGCGACAGGGCTGGAGCGCGGACGATCCGGCGACCGACCCCGATCGCACGCTCTACGATCTCGCCTCGCTCACGAAGGTGATCGCGACGACGACCGCGATCATGGTGCTCTACGACGAAGGACGGATCCGGCTCGACGCACCGGCGTCGCGCTATCTCCCCCGCTGGTCGGTCGGCCGGCGCGCGGGCGTCACGGTGCGCGACCTCCTCACGCACCGCTCGGGCCTCCCCCCGGGCCGCGACCTGCGGCGCGCCGCGCATTCGCCCGCCGGCGCGCGACGCGCCGTGCTCTCGACGCCACTCGACTTCGCGCCCGGCACGCACTACGTCTACTCCGATCTCGGCGCCGACATCCTCGGGTTCATCGTCGAAGCGGTCTCCGGCGAATCGCTCGATCGGTTCGTCGATCGCCACCTCTTCCGGCGCCTCGGCATGACCTCGACGCGCTTTCGACCCCCACCGACGTGGGACGCTCGACTCGCCCGGACGGAAGCGCCGCTCGGCCGCGTGCATGACGGCAACGCCGCCGCGCTCGGCGGCGTCGCCGGCCACGCCGGTCTCTTCGCCACCGTATCGGACCTCTCCATCTTCGCCCGGATGATGCTCGGCGGCGGTGCGCTGGACGGCGTCCGCGTGGTCCGCGACTCCACCGTCGCGCTCTTCACGCGGCGCGCCGCAGGGCACCGTGCCCTCGGCTGGGACACGTGCGGTGGCGCGAGTTGCGGGCAACGCATGGGCGAGACCGCGTACGGGCACACCGGATTCACCGGCACCAGTCTCTGGATCGACCCGGTGCGCGACCTCTACGTGATCGTGCTGACCGACTGGGCCTGCGGCACCGAGGCCCACCCGGTGCCACCGTCGGCGGCGCTGGCCGACGTCCGGGCCGACGTCGCCGATCTCGCCGAGGTCGCCGCGCTCGGCGCGGGCGGCATGCCGCCCGAGGCGCTCACCCTGCGCTCCGACGGCGCGCGCGGCTGGCAACGCGGCACGAGTCGCTCCGGCTGGTAGGGCGCCGGACCCGCTAGCTTTGGGGGACCGGCCATGTCCCCACACTCGACGCCCCTGCCCGCCGTCGTTCTGCTGAGCGGCGGCCTCGATTCCACGACCACCCTCGCCGTCGCCCGCCGCGAGGGGTTCGCGGTGCATGCGCTCACGTTCCGCTACGGCCAGCGGCACGCGCACGAGGTCGACGCCGCGCGACGGATTGCCGCCGCGGCCGGCGTCGTGCGGCACGAGGTGGTGGCGATCGATCTGCGGGCGTTTGGCGGATCGGCGCTCACCGCCGACGTGCCGGTGCCGAAGGATCGGGATCTCGACGCGACGACGGAGATCCCCGTGACGTACGTGCCGGCGCGGAACACCATCTTCCTCTCGTTCGCGCTCGCGTATGCCGAAGTCTCGGGCGCCGCCGACATCTTCATCGGGGTCAATCACCAGGACTCGAGCGGCTATCCCGACTGCCGGCCGGCGTTCATCGCGGCGTTCGAGCGGCTCGCCAATCTCGCGACGCGCGAGACGGTCGAGGGACGCGTCGCGATCCGGATCCGCGCGCCGCTGCTCGACCTGACGAAGCGCGAGATCATCGCGCTCGGCCAGTCCCTCGGCGTGGACTACGCGGCCACGACGAGCTGCTACGACCCGGATGCCGGCGGTGCCGCGTGTGGCCGCTGTGACGCGTGCCAGCTGCGGCTGCGCGGCTTCGCCGAGGCGGGACTGACCGACCCGGTCGCCTATCAACACGCCGGGCTGACGCCGCCGTGACGTACACGGTCAAGGAGATCTTCTACACGCTCCAGGGCGAGGGCGCGCACGCCGGGCGGCCGGCGGTCTTCTGCCGGTTTGCGGGCTGCAATCTCTGGACGGGCCGCGAGGCAGATCGCGCGCGCGCGGTCTGCCGGTTCTGTGATACGGATTTCGTCGGCATCGAGGACGACGGCGGCGCGTTCGCGACGCCGGAGGCGCTGGCGCGGGCCGTGCGCGCCCACTGGCCGGTCGACACGGCCGACGCGCTGGGCGTCACGCCATTCGTCGTCTGCACGGGCGGGGAGCCGTTGCTGCAGCTCGACCGCGCGCTGATCGACGCGCTTCACGCCGAGGGTTTCAGCGTCGCCGTCGAGACGAACGGCACGCAACCGCCGCCGGCGGGACTCGACTGGGTGTGCGTCTCCCCGAAGGCCGACGCGCCGCTCGTCCTGACGCGCGGCGACGAACTGAAGCTCGTCTTCCCGCAGCCGCGCGGCGAACCCGAACGGTACGCGCACCTCGACTTCCGTCAGTTCTTCCTGCAGCCGATGGACGGACCATCGGTCGCCGAGCATACGCGCGCGGCGGTCGAGTACTGCCTGCGACACCCGCAATGGCGACTGAGCCTGCAGACGCACAAGATGACCGGCATCCGATGACGGCGATGCCGATGACGGCGATGCCATAGTGGAACTCTTCGCCGAATTCGCGTTCGAGG
>Ga0209611_10004157_pt1 | contig 24849 bp, 24 predicted proteins | sample S1TSphgellanicum_3_FD_187693 | JGI IMG/M metagenome (GOLD analysis project Ga0209611, IMG submission 187693) | Host-associated microbial communities from peat moss isolated from Minnesota, USA - S1T2_Fc - Sphagnum magellanicum MG (SPAdes) (version 2) | ecosystem: Host-associated > Plants > Peat...
ATATACAACTTGTCCAATAAATAACTATGCCAACGTCAATCACCCAAATCAGCATCTATTCGATTTGCCCAGAACGGCTATTCGATTTGCGTCGGAATTTTTATTCGATTTCGTCGGAATACACACCAAAGCGAATTTCTATAGGATTGTGCATGCGGCCTCGCTTGAATTATTGAGCGCGATCATATCGCTTCCATACAATTTAATGAGCTGTTTTCCGTATTTTAATATCTAACCATATTCAATGCCCGGTGTTTGTCTTCCGGATCAACCTCAAGATAAGCCTGCAGCTCGGACAAATTAGAATGCCCCGAAATCTCTTGCACCGTCCGCAGTGGCACCCCGGCACGACTTAAAGTTGTAAGAAGGGTCCGTCTCATCGAATGTGTCTTTGCACCATCCAATCTCAATTTCTTAAAGGGGCTCTGTTGCATGTGCTTGCTTCAAGGGATCAATAAGTTTGTCCAAGAAAAATGAATCAAGAGGCACTATCTGCAAATTAGCTGCAAGGCTATCTTTATAGCGCCTAGCAATTTTGTCTGGATCGGCACTCGCGTTCCCGCATAGGTACCCGACAATTTCTTCATAGCTTGGTGGGCCGTATATCTCAGTACTTCCGGGCTTAGGCCATTGCTCAAGATACCGGTCAGCAGCAAAGAATTTTAGTGGGTTCAACTGGATCTTTAATAGGCAAAGCTGCGCTAGTGCGTTCAGCTTTAATTTGACTGGCACACCTGGGTGTTCATCACATTGCTCATCGGCAACATCCTTTTCGCATTCCGAACACGTCTTCTGCACTGTTTGCGATACTAATTGAAAGTTAGAAAGTGTTTGTTCTGCCATTTTTACCCTTCCTGTTGCAGGTAGCTAACCGCGAGGAGTGCTCCAGACCGATGGGAAAAGGCTGTGCTGCGTCATCCAGTCACTGGCTACCGGGTTGATCCACCCGATAAGATCGATTATCGAATTGTGTTCTCTTAATAAATCTCGATTGAAGATGGGCTCATGATGCGCGATCCGATTTCTCAGATCCTTAAGACGCTTTACCATCGGTGCAAGTGTATTGCGCTTGGTGCCTTTGGGGCGATTCGGAAAAGCCCTATGAATACATTGCTTCCATAATTCGTCGTACATCTCAAAATGCAGAATATCTGTCCAAAATCCAAAACTTACGCTTGCGACAACGTCTGATACTGTGATTGGCCTGGTCTTATCGAAATCTTTCATTGCTTCCACGAGGCGGTCCGCCTGATTATCCAGGAAGAGAGCTGGTTTGGTATTCTCATACCACTTAGTGCCGTATGTGGTGCACAACTCTCGATTTATCGAATTCCTCATACTAACTTCAAGAGCCTGAAGTGGACCATACAGAGCCGAACTAATAGCCGTGTTCCAAAGGTACAGCTCGAAGGCCTTCACACGGTCACCTTTCGTCTTTAAGTAATAGCTATTCATCCGCTCTACACTCATGCACTCTTCGAGGGCATCGAGTTTCGTCTTATCGTAGGAATAGGAAGTCTGTATGAGCATGTTTTGCTATGTCTTAATCCGGTGACTTTCTCGCATTTAATGCAAAAATGTTTAATTGCAGTTGCAAGAATACTATCCGGTGGTAGGATAGTTACTGTAATACCTCGGGGAGCGCTTCTGCTTAGCACGCGTCCGGGGTTTTCAGCTTTTTGTGTATTTTTGTCATATCGCATATCGTATCACGGAATGCGATATGCGATCAACCTTATTTGTACTTTCGCTTTCTTTCTGGTGCTCCGCCTCTGTTGTCCAACTCGCGCTCGGCTAGATTTTTACGCCCGCGCTTTAGTTCCAGCTCGGAGAGAGTTTGTAGGACTGCATCTCGTTCTGTTGTAAGTGCTTCCACTACCTCTTGGTCATTGCCAACGAAATGGGCTATGTGCTCATCGTAAAGGCGTCCAGCCAAATCTTTCAGGGTCGCACACATGGTTGGAGGGATGATTGCGCGAACCGTCACTTCATCTGGATCTTGGTTCTGATCCGTTATGAACTGTGCATAGCACTTCTTATGAACATGGTAATGGGGCGGATACAGACCGTACAAGTGACGGATTTCCTGTCCTCTTGTATTCAAGCCGCATTGTAGACAGTTAAAATCAACGTTGCTTACGTATTTGAAAGGGTGAACCTGCTCGCTAAGTGTTTCCGCATGCAGTTTCGAATTCTGAGTATCAAAGCTTGATTGCAAATCTGTCCAAAATTGCGTACTCGTCCAAAAGAACTTTCCGAGTCTTTGTGCTGTGTCCGGAGTGATCGACCGTCGTCCGTGAATGATATCGAGCACCCGATTAGGAGTAACCCCCATCCCCTTAGCAACCGCGTTGATACTTAGTTGGTAAGGCTCCATGAACCAGTTCTTGAGAATCTGACCCGGATGCAATAATGGTTGAGGCTGATTGTTCATGGCTTTGCTCGAAAAGTCGTATTTCGCATATCGTATCACGGAATACGATATGCGCGCAAGTTCTTTTATTTTCCGGAATAGTCAGTGTCCAGGAGATGATCCTAAGCACTTCTATGAACGAACGATCCAGGTTGTGTTGGTGGCACGTCAACTCCACACTCGCGAGCGTATTTCCCAATGACCGATTCAAGTGAAGCCGCGGAGATGGTAGTGAAGTTAAACATTGCATAAAGTGGCTCACAAACTTGTTTCACCAAGCCTATGATGTTTCCAGGAATGTCTTTGATGGTGCAGTCTACAGAGTATTCAATTTCATTTTCAAACGCTGGCTGGTCTATATCTAGGTCAAGATCGGGCCAAAATTCGTTGCCGCTTTGTAGAAGAATTCTGCTGCTTATGCCGGAATGTTTGAACTCAAACTTTGCTACCGTATTTGGTGGTGCATTGAAAATCGTTGCAAGTCTATGAATGTAGAGAAAGCACTCGGTCAACCGGATGGCTCGGATGTTCCAGTAGATCGACCGGTTGCGATGGTTATCTCTATCGTCTTCCACAACAAATGATTCCCGGACGAAGAAATCACCGTTCGTGCTCAAGGCCCAACGTTGGTAGTGATTTGAATCAATCTGAACGGCAATACCATCCTTAATTGGCTTCGGAGCCAAGTCGTTGCGGGTAAGGCATACGCCTATTGGCCAGCCGTAATTATGTATAGCGGCAGCTTGAGCAGCCTGCTTCAATTCGAGTTGTGTTTTCGGAGGCACAATCGATAAGGTAGCCATCATCTGAAAGAACCCAGCTGGTTTCATTGGGTCAGCGTCTGCCATGGCAAGTTGATTTTTCAACCAAGCTGATTCAGTTGGATTGACGGTTGGAGTACGAAATGTATTTGACCCCGGGCTCGCGGGAGTTTCATTTAGAACATCCAGCACTTGAGCTATCACGCTATCTAAGTCGCGACTATGTGCAGCTAACTTCCCCGCTAGTGACGGAGAGTATGCTTCCATCTCGGCTTTGGTGATGTTATGCCACACTGGCAGGATGACTTTATGTCCGTTCATTTCTTTAGTCAAAAGGCCATCGAGTTCGTATCTTGGCCAATTCTTTGCCTTGGCGAAAAAAGCTTTGCTAAAAATGACAAGGCCAAATCTTGTATTTCTCAAACCCTCATCTATCTTCTGCCCTAATGAGTCACCAAGTTTTATGGAGAACTTGTCGTACCACACCCGAACTCCTTTTTCGCGAAGGCGCTCTGCAACGGGTTCAGCAACCTGCTCCTTGTCTTCAGTGGCGTGACAGATAAAAACATCGTATTCCAAACTCATTGTTAAAACTCCGATTGAAGATTGTTCATCGCAGAATTGCGATCTCTCTCTGAAGGTAAGGTGTAACGCCGTGTTGTTTCCAACCGAGCGTGTCCAGCGATATCCGCCACAAGTACAAGATCATGCCCCTTTCTTACCAGATTTGTCAAACAAGAGTGCTTAAGCAAATGTGGATGTGGTGCTATTCCTAACCTAGCCCATCGCCCTATCTTCTGCATAGCAACGATGGGTTTCGTCGATCGCGAGGTGTAACCATAGAAAGTTCTGGGTTTCTTGCGGTTTGACTGTCTGGGAAAATATTCAGTTGCTTTGTGCCCCGTGCAATCTTGTTAAGATTAGATGCGGCTATTAGGTATCCGTGGACTATAGAGTCTTGGTTGTTTTTTATGTCGAGCTTTCCGCCATTAAACGAAAATGACTTTGAAATCGACCTGTGGGGAGATGTTGGAAAAATCTGTGCTGCTGAACTTGCTGGCATGGGTTATAAAAGCGTGAGCAGTTCCGATCCTCAAGAACTTTGCATTCAATACCTCAATGCACTTTTTCGTCGAGTCGATCCGAGACCAAGAAAATTTCATCAATCGACCGAGCTCAAAGTACCCCCAGATCTTCTGGCAGGATACGAATCTTTGAAAGAAAAAATTGAGAAGGGTCAAGAATTGACCCCACATCTGAGTGGTCTATTGGAAGACATCGATTTCAACGATCCTTTGCTTAACGCTTGGAAAATACATCACTTCCACCTTGGTACTAAGCCGCACCCCAAAAATCCTAATTTGGTTGAGAGATCAGGTCCAATCTTATTAGGAATGGTGCAAGAGAATGATTTTTACGCGATCGATATAATTGAACACGGTTCCAAAGGCAATCCCGAGGTATTTTACGAGCAGGACTTAATCGAGATTTTGCACAACAATTGGCCCACTATGATGGATCGCTATCGCATTAACGGTAAGGCGGCTGGACCGAAACCTAGCAATGCAGAAATAAAATTGGCTAGAGATGCTGGTATAACTGTGTTTTCGCAAACAAACGACGGCACGCTATATCTGCCAACTGTGGGCTTCACATCAGTTGGTGGCACTACGAAAGACACCAGCGGTCAAATCATTTTTCAGGTAATGAGAATAGTTCGTGCTGTCAACCTTCTACAAAAACTAATTGTTGAGAAAATTTCGGCTTTGGAATTGTGCTTCTCAAAGACAGGCGGCATAAGACCTTACAAAATTGTTCTTACTCATTTTTTAGATGGCATAACTACAGCGCGTGAAGAGTCTTCCTTGGTTGGAATGCGAGTAAGCCAGTTTTGCGGCGAGCCTGGTGAAGAGTGGCTTGATGTGTGGCTTGACCCCAGCTAAACAAACTCTCGATATCTGACTGAACTCGCTTGCCCGCGCTAGGTAGTGATACTTGATTTGGCTGCGAGTGTATATACGAAAGTTAAAAGATCAGCACCAAATATGGTTGCTTGTCAATTTTCTAAAATGGTATATCATCTTTCTGTCTAACAACTTAACCGTCCAGCTTTCCAGACGTCTAGAAAGATAGCGTATGATAATAACGGTAGCAAGTTTTAAAGGCGGGGTGGGTAAGACCACTACTGCTGTTCATTTGGCAGCCTTCTTACAAAGTAAAAGCAGAACACTCCTGATTGATGGTGACCCAAACCGTTCAACCTCGAACTGGGCCAAAAGGGGGCATCTTCCGTTCAAAGTAGTTGATGAACGGCAAGCGGCAATGCACGCGAGAGATTTTGATCACGTCATAATCGACACGCAAGCCCGCCCTGAGAAAGAAGATCTTGAAGCGCTTGCTCAAGGCTGCCATTTGTTGATATTGCCTACAACACCAGATGTGCTCTCACTGGATGCACTCACCCTTACAATAACCAGTTTAAAGAATCTAGGGAGCAACAACTTCAAAGTGCTTTTGACTGTGGTGCCTCCCCGTCCTTCCAGAGACGGCGATGAAGCACGGCTTTCAGTTGAACAAGCTGGTTTACCTGTGTTCGATAGAGTAATACGCAGATATGCGGTATTCCAAAAGGCAGCACTTGCTGGTGTACCGGTCTGCAATGTGAATGACCCGAAAGCGAAAGACGCTTGGGAAGACTATGTTGCTATAGGAAAGGAGATTCTTGATGGTGAAAAGCAAGTTCGCAGGAGTACTGAAGCCACTTTTGCAAGAGCCGTCTGAAAGCACGCTTGATAGAAAGCCCGATGCAGTAGAGGCCTTTTCGCCGCTTTTCGAAAATGGAAAGTCTGCAAATACAAACAAGGATTTGGAGAGTGTGCAATTGCAGGCACCGGCGGTACCAAAAACGTCTGGTGGGAAGAAGGGCAATCCTGAGTTTTGTCAGGTAACTGCATATCTAAGGCGTGATACGTATAACAAAGTGCGAATCCGGCTACTTGAGACAGATGACAAACGTGATTTTTCAGAGCTTGTAGAGGAGCTTGTGGTCAGGTTTCTCGATGCAAAAGCGGAATAGCCGCAGGGCGGAAAGCAAGCAGGAATTCTAGACGTCTGAACTTTCAGATAGCCGCCTTTCTGTGCGTTCGGACAGCTAGCAGTCTTGCCGTCTAAACAGTCAACGATACAGACTGATGAATGTCTGCATCGCCGCATTGTCAGCCATCTGAACTTGCAGCAGTTTGAGCATTCCGCGGTCTAGACGTCCAGATGTCTTGGTATCAAAAGCGCGAGAAAGTAAGCGCAAGCGTGCGCGGTGGATTGCTGAACGTCTCACCTTCTAGACGTCTGGCTGTATTCCGAATCCCGATGAAAATCAAGAAAACCGCAAAGGTGCGCCTGTAGCGAGTTTAATAGCGGACCAAATTAACGGCCCTATGCTTATCCTCCGGATCAACTTCAAGGTAGGCCTGAAGCTCCGAAAGATTTGAATGCCCGGAAATTTCCTGCACGGTGCGCAATGCGACACCGGCTCTGCTTAGTGTCGTCAAAAGTGTTCTTCGCATCGAGTGAGTTTTGGCGCCATCCAATTTGAGGTTCCTGAAAGCGGCTGAGAGTATGTTGTGGGCGCGGGTTCGGCTAAGGTGCCCTGTGACTGATTCATCTGAGGGGAATAGCCATTGAGATTCAGGCACCTCGTTTCGATATTCGATTAAGAGTTGCCGCAGTCGTGGGTTGATTGGAATGTCACTGTATACGGTGTTCTTCTTTTTCAGTCGATAAACGGTGAGCTGATATTTGACGCCTTCGGCGGTAAAGACTTGGTCTTGCTTTAGGGACAGAATTTCGGAGATGCGCATGCCGGTGTAGACACCGAGTGCAAAGATGACCTTATCGCGCAGCTTTTCTAAGTGTTGGAATATATTTCGTATATCTTGTTGGCCAAGAACTTTTGCTTGTCCTGCCACGAATCTCTTCGATATCTAGCTGGTGAACGAAATCTACCAGAGCTGTGATTTGGTTCATCTTAAACGATGTACTTTTTAGTGGCAAGAGGGGGCACTGGATGTGGTGACTGTTTTCAGTTTTCAGGAGGGGAACGAAAGCCGACTTTTGTTTACCACCCGTTGCCTCAATTAAAATAACACCCTGACATCGTTCATCATCCGCAAGTGGAAAACGGATAAATATATACGTCAGTATACGCTCTAAGAGTTTCCTTGAATTCCGAGTGCTGCCTTCCACCAACTCTTCTTTGGCTGGTTCTTATTTTGGCTCAGCTGTGCTTCGAGTTCTTCATTTCGTAGTTTTAGTTCATTGATCTGTTTTTCAAGGGCAATGCTCTTCAATTCCGCTAATTCCTTGTCACTCGCCTGTTTTTGGAGGTCGGGAAGAAGCCGCAGTTCGCGTTCTTTTTCGGCTAAATCGCTGCGTAATTGGAGATTCATCAGATTGGTTTTTTCGAGTTCTTTTAGAAACTCTTTTGTCACAGTAGATATTGCTATTTGAAGTTCCGTTCGGTTGATTTCCGTCTGTTCACTTTGAGCTTTTTCACTCCCTGAGTCAATTTGAACATCAACTTTCGCCGGTTCCGGTGAATCATGTGCTTCGCCATATTCTTTAGATGAATCTAGAGAAGGGTCCACGATTTCGATATCAACACTTTCTAGACTTTCCTCGAATAGGTCAAAGTTTTGAGTGTCATCTGATTCATTTAGTGCAGGCTGTTCTTCAAACTTACTAACTTCTGGTGTTATCCAAAGTTCGATTGGCGAATTTTTCAATTTGCCTGTTCGACGGCACTTCACTGATTGATTCTTTATATATCGCCTAAGTGTCCGTTCAGTTAGACCAGTAGCCGCAATGGCGTTCTGCATGGTTAACCACCGCCCCTCCGTTCCAGAAGGGCGAGCAGGATCAATCTTGGGCTGATTCCCAGCTGGCTGGTTAGTGGTGCGCTGACCTGATTGCATAATCTTCCGATACCATCAAAACTATTTCTCAAAAATTATAGAGAAAAGATGTCCCTATAGCCAGACGGAATTTTCACGAAATGCTGGAATCTGAGGCACTTTGGTCGGACTGCGATATATCCATTTAACCCCGATCATGACAGCAGGGTCATGTCTGCCATGATCGATCACGGCTGTCATGATCGGATCATGACAGCGCACATGCAACCCAAGGGCACTTTCATGACAGTCATGATCCGATCATGTGGTCATATGCGGAAATACCGAAAGCAAGAGCTTCTGCATACTGTCATGTCAGTCATGATCTTCATGACACCACTTCTGAAGCGCGTCAGTTGCATATTGATGGTAGGCCGATTCATCGCACCGATTGCCGGGAGCGCCTTTCCTCTCCTATCTTTCCGGGCATGACATGATCCATTCTTATACGATCATGACTGTCATGATATGCGCACGCTATTTTTATTGACCGCATGCTACATGTGTTGTATATTCTGTCATGATCTTCATGACAGAGACCCGAAAGGCCCACCTATTCAGCGAAAAAGAGCTTGATCAATTTGTATATCGGCCTTAGGATCAAATTCGCGTTTTTCAAGCACCAATTCCGGTGCATTAACTAGAAAGGATCGTCCCAATAAAAAAGAGACAACACTTGCAGGTGTCGTCTCTTCTAAGACCATTAACGGATCTCTCGTTTAGGTTTTGATTTCAGGTTTTGGAACTTCCTGGATTTCATTAGCTTAAGCGATAGGTTTGGTTAGGTCAACTCGTCCTCAATTAGAAAGCGAGTAGTGCCTTGACCGCCTCATTTTTGGCGCGATCCGTTGATCGGATCGGCCCTGTAAGTGCGCGCCTTGAATTTCTCCAAAATCGATTCGCCGCGCTCTTCCCAAATCGATTCAACAGCATAGTTCGCTCGCCGCGAACTGATCGCTGGCGCACTGAGCCGCACAAGTTCTACCTTACCAACCACCACATTTTTCAATCAATTTCTTGCGAAAGTGATCGCATAAGAGGCTGCCGCTGGGGCGATCAGACCAGATTCAGTATCTTGGATATTGACGTTTTGAGCATTTATCATAATCACGATGCCCTCAAACGGCTATATGATGCCCTGGCAGAAATCGGCATAGATAGAACCAAGCTTTATCGCTCCAGCAAATCGGGTGGTTGGCACATATACATTTTTTGGAACGACGTTGTAGATAGCGTTCAAGTCAGTCAATTGTTGCGTGCCTGGATTACTGCAAAGGGGTTTAAATTCAAGAACGGACAATTGGAACTCTTCCCTTCGAAAAACGGAACGAGATTGCCACTGCAACGAGGGTTTGCGTGGTTAAGCAGTTCCGGAGAACTTATCCGCGAACGAGAACACTTGTCTCTAGAAGATGCTCTCGCTCAATTCCTTGCCGATCTTTCTGTCTCGGCTAATTCTCCTGTTGATGTTATTGAGACGGCACAGTCGCAACTGCAAACGTTGGATGTAACTGCTCAAAACACTAATGATGCGGATCTACTTACTGATTTCTTTGATAACGCGGCAGATTCTGTTGACATAAAGGACGAACTTCGCTGGCAGCAGGGACGCGCCTACTGGCTTGAAGGGCTTACCAAACCTGATACGCTGCATGAAGCAATTCTGTATGTTGGCTATTATCTCTGGTACGGTGACCCGACACTAAAAGTGCCGAGCCTTGCTGGCCGTTCTAACGCCAGACAGCGCCAACGAGTTTTACAGAAATGGGTTGAAACTAAGCACAATGGTTTTGCCACACGCATAAACCAGGGGCGGTGGCAAACTGTGCATCAGGATATTCAACGAGCCGTTAACTGGCAAATTGCCGATCGCAACACAACCAGAATTCCCTATCTTCTTACTGAAAGACTTATAGATCGACTCATTGAAACTAAGATCAATACACCGGAGATCTTTCAAAAGGCGAATGAGAAGCGCGAAAAAGAGGCGAGGGACAAAATAAACCGGGCTATCAACGAAATCAGTCTTAGCGGCACCGAAGTATCAATCCGAGCCATTCATAGAATAACTGGATGCTCCCGCAACACGATCAGACGACACCAAGATCTTTGGTTGTCAGACGGATCAGGCGATCCTAGCCCTGTTGGGGGGTCTGCTCTGTTCGTTTCTCCAGATGACTCTAGAACGACTGAAACCACACCTGAACCGATGGCTGATGTATATACTGCGCTGACCATTTCCGGAGTTCTGCCGTTTAAGGTCAATGTCATAGCGACAAATACCGGTGAGATCAGCCGGTACTCCGTTTTTGTTTTGCTGTCTCAAGCAATGGGCCTCGCTCAGTGTCGATTATTGTCTGATACCGGAGCAAGGTCCTGGTGTTTGGCTCATGTAGAGGTTTTCGAGAAAATTGGTGGTGCTCCGAAACAGCTATCGGTGTGGAGTCGGCGAATTCGATCTGCTGAGAGACTCAAACAGAATGCTGAATTCACACGCATGTTGTCTCATTTTGGTGTAACTATTTCGAACGAGTCAGAAACTGAAGATGCAGAAACCATGCACGCGATTTCTTCCATACTTCGCAAAGCTATGGCGCAAGAGTTTTATTCAGTTCATGAAGCGACTCAATTTCTGGAAAAGGAACTTGCTTCGTGTATTGAGCAACGCACTAAAGCCAGCGACATAAAAGTAGAACTTCGTGCTCTGCCGAAACAGTCGTTTAAGTTCAAAGGAATAAAAACAGTGCTGGTTAACATGGACTCTCACGTTGGTTTGAGTGGACATTTCTACAGTGTTCCGAATCGGCTAATTGGAGCAACAGTCCGATGCGAGTATGACGACGAGCAAGTTTCTATTTTCCGTGAGGATGCTCTTGTGGCCAAACATAGCTGGAGTATTAGGCGAGGCGCATTTACTACGATCCAAGAGCATATGTATCCGGATGACCACCCGGTGGTTCGTAAGGTACTCCGTCGTATTTTAGAGTGGAGTGACCGCGTTGGTTACGATGTAGGACGTTTAGTTCTCGAACTTATGGATCGTGCAGAGTTTCGACTACATGCGGTTCGCACAGCAATGAATATATTGTCTCTTGAAAAGAAAGTTGGTGGAAAACTATTGAACGAGGCTTGTGCTGCTTGCTTGCAGAATAACGCTCTGAACTATCGAGATGTGAAATATGCTCTTGAACGATTGCCAGCTACATGCCAACAGGCATGACTACTGTGAAAAGGTGGATGATTCGAAAAGGTTTCAACGCTGCAAGGCTTCGCGATATCTTTTGGCTACATCTATTCTCGAAAAGCCTGCAAGGTCGGCGAGCTTTTCCTCATTGATTCCTTTTTCCAAACAGCTCTTTAAATAAGTGTGCCTCAGTGTTTTAGCGGAGAGCTTCATATTTGTCCTCGAACCTACCCCCCGCACTATCAGATCGAGTGCGGAGGTTGAAAGCATCTTCCCTTGTGGATTCAAAAACAATGTTTGAGTTTGTGCCCCTTTGAACTTTTTTGAGCGCTCCTTAATCCACTGATAAAGAGCAAGCAATGCATCCTCTGCCAAAGGAATGCGTCTCACCCTATGTTTTGATTCGACGATGAGTATCCGCTTTTCGAATTGAATGTCGCTTGTTCTCAGCCTGACACACTCAGTTGACTTGATTCCTGATCTGAGGAGAAGAAAAACGAGAGCACGGTTCCTTGCTTTCTTTTCTCCGCTTAATGCTTCCAGAAGCCGCTGTTCCGACAGCTTCGAGATGTGCCCGCGGTTTACGATTCTCTCTTTCTCTCTTTGAATTGAGCTCGATTTCTGTCCAAGAAACTTGTAAAAACTAGCAAGTGCGGTGAATGCGGCATTTACTGAGGAGGGACGTCCACGCAGCTCGGTTGCTAAGTAGCTTCGATATCTTGCCAGCAAGAGGTCGCGTTCTGGAGTTTCGCTAAATACATGCTCGGCCCCCCGCGCTTGTGTGACGACATAAACCAAGAAATGATTTACGCGAGACTGATACGCGCGTCTTGTTTGTGGTGAAAGAGAGCTAGAACCCAGGTAATCCTGATATGTGCGATAAAGCTCCAGACAGCTCGTCAAGAGTTGCGATCTTTTATCTCTTGAGGGTAGCGGACTCATATTAGAAACTACTTTCAGGTTCCACAATATCACAAGTAGTTTACTCTACCTATGACCCAATCATCGCAATAGGAACGCTTTGCACGGCTTGAAGGACCGTCGGTAAGGATGCATGTCAAAACTGCTCCTTGGTCATAACAAGTTGAGGGAAATTCGGCATCTCTAATTCTCGTATTGCCTTTCTCAACTTTGAATTGGCTAAAGTCCGCTTGGTTCGGAGTTTTGAGAAGCATGGAGCGAGCGTAAGACCCGCGTTCTAAAGTACCTATTGCCGATTTGGATCGAATCCTTACCGACTGAAAAACGGTCGTATGTAAGAACGTCTGATAATCCACTAGCGCTCTTTTGGTTCCGACATTCTTTGCAATCCAACTGACGCGTTTGACACGGTTCAGTGTTGTGTAAAATAATCTCTTGCACAACAAATCTGTTTTTGCTAGATTACAATCGCAACACCGTATCGCTGGATTCCTGCAGCCGGCTCTGGCGATTAGTGGACCTGTCAAGCAGCTTGGCGCCACTTTTCGTTCCATTGATCCCCGGACCCCAAGTACTATCGAAATTTCTCGTTTCGGCGTCCCGGAGGTTTCTTTTATGGCGTATGTCCGACAACATGGCAATCAGATTGCCATCGTCTCTGGTGACCGTGATAAAGAAACCGGCAAGGTTCACCAGAGAGTTCTGTTTACGCTCTATGCCAAAGATGAAGCCATGGCTGCTCTTGGTCTTGGCCAGGACGACCGCAAACACTTTTTTCAAAATCTTATGCGTCAGGCATATCCTTCTTGTACATTCGATTGGGAGAAAATCAACTCGGCCATCGCGCTGAAGATTGATGCCTTGCCTGAGAAATACGAGGGACGGATGGTCGAATGCAGCAAGGACTTCTCCCGCTCAATTACTGCCATTGCCAGGAATCTTGTTCTCGCCGATCCTTATCTCAATCCTTCGGCAAAGGATATCCTTAAATCCCAAGAGCATTCTCTTATTGCACTTCGCAAGCTAATTGATCACAGCCTATCCTCCATCGACTTCTACGAAAAGCACGAAGAAGAAACCGAGTTTGACAGCAAGGACAGTTTTCACTGGCGCTACTTGTTTCGAGGCTCTGAGGTTCCACCAGGCATTGAAGAATGGGCTGCGGAGTTCTATCAAAAACAGGAATATACGGTGGCAGAGGATATCTTTGAACTTTTAGTTGCTTCTTTCGAAAATTATGCCGAGGGTTACAATTACCTTGGCTTAATTGCTCTTGAGCAGCGGCAGTATAAAAGAGCTGTTGCACACTTTGAGAAGACCGTCGCAATCGGTAGAAATTTATTTCCGCGTAACTTGCCGAAAAGGGATTATTGGGTGGATCATTCAACGCGCCCATTCATGCGGGGGATGATGAATTTGATTTTGGCGCTCACATCTGATGGTGAGTACCAGAAAGCATTAACCACTTGCACAAGGTTGGAAAAAGAGTGTGGCGACCAGCCTACTGCGAATGCTTATAGAGCTACTCTCTATCTCAATCTCGGCCAGTGGGACAAGGCGCTTTATTATGCTTCAAGCAACGGCGATTTCGTCAGAGCATTTGCACTCCTTGAAACTGGAAGTCAGCAAGAAGCGCTTGAATCTTTTCTGCTCAATGCTGTTGAGTCTCCGCACACGGCCAGGCTGCTGCTGGATATGAAGAAGCCAAAGCCCGAAAACATATCCGCTGTAGAAGATCACAATGCTGGGGTGGCACTGGTCTCCCAGCTTCAAGGATATTTCAATCTTCAATCAGCAGCAGCAAGGAGTTTCTTGGGAGCATTAGCCAAACAACCGGCATTTGTAGATGTGCTCAAAAAAGTAGATCAACACACACACAATCACTTCAATGGTCCTCGCGACAAGCACACTGAAAACTTTGAGGAGTGGCATGGCATGAGAGAAAAGACCTACGTCCAGGCGCTTGCCAAAAGGCTTAAAGCTTCAATCAAACAGACACCCTCACCTCGAAAGGAGAAAGAACCGATTTACCAATGCCGAGATAACGTCAGAGCGGGTACGGTGGTACCACTACCAGGATGTCCTGGTTGATCTGGTGTAATTTGGATTCGTCCTGGACCTAAGTCCCATCCATGACCAAGAAGAACGGTGGTCAAGCTGTGAATATCCGGTGGCGGCGGTGCTGGTTCCGGCGCGGGCGGTAATTCTACCGGGATTTCTCCTGGCATCCTGGCAAGTCTTCATCAGCAACTAAAGTGACGTGAATAATGTGTGCTTTAATTTGGCGTTTGTCCAATGCTCCTTGCATTTCAGCAAGAACTGCCGAGCCATGCTTATGTAGCAAAAGATGCGTTGGTACAGCGGATGAGACCTGTGCTTTAGCTGCCCAACGCTCTGCCTGCAAGTTTCCTGAAATTTTGCTGATCGGCGAGACGAGAAAGACGTCCCCCAAAAACATGACCGCAGGCTGACATTTAATTCGAATAAAAAACTGACATTTATTGTGAAGAGTCACAGCCATCGATACAATGCGGATGGAATTGTTTACTTATGAAAGTACAGGTTGGAATATCGAATCATACGAAGAACGAAGTGAAATTAGCGGTCCCAAACCAGGCTGCGCTGTATCAAATGATTCACTAACCTCGCTTCGAGACTTAACAACAAAGCTACGTTCATCCGTTCATCAAGTGAAAAGAAGACATAAAAACATTCTCTGACTCTCATTGCTATCTGCTGATGACCGGGCTGATAGGTTGATCCACGATTATCCCTTTTCGAACAAAACATCCAGCACAGAGTGGTGCCAATTAAGAGACAGTCATCTCTCTTGACTACAATTGTTTTAGTAGAAGGAAACATAAGTTGAGTTGGTGCGAAATTGCGTTGCAATCTAAGGCGTGCTCAGCGCGTTCAGATTGGAAGGAGACAAGGGATACCAGCGGACTGAACGCGCCTAAAGGTAGAAGACCTCCTTACGCCTTCGCGTAGGTTCTACACGGACCTGACACGTAATAAGAGTATATTGGTATCGATTCTGGAAACGAGAAGCACTGTTATACCTATAGGAAACTCAACTCCAATCCGAAACGAATTGTCCAAAATCACAATCCAATTTGAAGAGCATTTGTGAATGAGGGACGACAGAAGAAAAAGGAGGTGTAGGATATGGCCGAAAAGGTAGGCGATTCATCTGTGAATACCCAATCGATATCTAGCCTAATGGAGCGCAAACTAGAGGGCAAGCCTTTAGTCCTTGTGGTTGATGACAATCCTGGTCAACAGAAGCTTTTTCTACTCATCAGCGAAGCGCTTGGAATAATGGCTTACATAGTGACGGATTGTAAGGAAGCCGTGGCGGCTTCGACGTATTTTTGTTTTGATGTGATTTTGATGGACGTGCAACTGATTGGTGAAGACGGGCTATCTTGCACCAAGCGTATTCACGATATAGACAAGTTGAAAGGGCGGCATACACCGATCATTGCAGTGACTGCACACGCAATGTTAGGCGATAAAGAAAAATGCTTGGCCGCAGGGATGGATGACTATTTGTCTAAACCATTTACGATGGCCGAACTGAAAGAAAAATTGTCGTTCTGGCTCCAGGAGAAAACGGAACCGGTCATTACTGCTAACGATACTCACAAGTACAGAGATGCGGGGCAAATGGAGCTGGGGCGATAATAAAATATTCCCTGGTGCTTGTCCTACATGCGCGCGTTCGGATCGAAAAGAAACTTAGGAGAACCTGTGCCAGGGTTGGCACGGGGTGTGTTGCTTACGCACCACAGCGGCCGAGTAGGTACGGGCATGGCGACATCACCCTTACCCACAGGCGGTAAGGATCCTGGTCAAACCTGCACCAGGATCCTTACATCATCGAGAAAGGTAATGCTCATCGCCGGTTCGAGCGATGCGATCTCTTGACTCGTTTTTAATTCATAGTTTCCAAACTGATTGATGTGCTCGGTCTGATACGGGCTAAGACAAGCTAAGGCGTCTTGGTCGATGGAATGTCCATCAGCCACCATTCGTTGCAGCGATTCACTCATGGTGACCAAGGTGTGCAGAATGACGAGATTCGCAACCATATGATTGTACTTTATGATCTTGCGTTGCTCGTCTCTGACATTTTCCGCAATCATGCCTTTGCCGCCAAACATCAGGAAATCAGCGGCCTGATTGAAACGCTCACTCTTGTTTGTGGCGACTAAGATCATGCGTCTTACGTCGATCTCTGTGATGTACTGCAGCAGGAATTTGGTGCGAATGACGCGGCCGAGCTCACGAAACGCGAAATACAATTTGTTCTTGCGGCTGTAAGTCGCGAGCCGTCTCAGGATGGCTGAGGGAGTGATTTTGCCAGCTTTGATAGAGAGAGCCACTCTCAGCATATCCGGCAGAATAGCTTCGATCAGATCCCAATTGATCTGCTCATCGAAGAGCTCATCAATTTGCTCGTATCGAGTATCCTGATGCGGCCTATAAAAGTGCAAGTCCATCCAGTTGCGAATTCTGGGCATGAGCTGAATCCCAAGCAGCTGTGCCAAGCCAAAGATTGGGGCACTCTGTCCTTGGGTATCGGAATGCACGGTGTCTGGCTGAACTTCTGAATCGTTCTCATTCACGAAGTCCAGGATGTAGTGCCCTTCCCAGGAGCCGCAGGTAGTGAAACGCGAGAAGAGTGCGATGTAGCTGTCAGCTATCAGATAGTAACCGACTTGTCCGTCGTAGTGGCGACATGCCTAGATTAACTAAGCACTTTGGCTCAATTCCTTCGAGCGTCTAAATAAATAACGTTACCCATTAGAGCATGCAGAAGTTCCTTCTGCCCGAAGATGCCCCCATAGACACAGTTCTCGATAGTGCTCTGGGTCAATTGAATCTCATCGTTAGGGGCAAAGCAACCCTTCTCCAGCCGCTTCTCGAGTCCGCAAAACGCCTCTCCGTCATGCCAAATAACCTTGCAATGATCTCGTTTGCGATTGAAGAAAATAAAGACATCGCCTGAATTCAGTTTGTTGCCGGACCAGCGTATGAGATCCGCTAGTTTTTCCGGACCGAGTCGAATATTGATTGGGTCTTTATAGAAAAGTGCTTGCGGTCGATTCATTTAATCTGCTTCAACTGGACATGTGAAACCGGGAGCCCTTTTAGATACCTGATTATCTCATTTTGGTGGGAAGTTTTAAACGTGGATAAACTCGTAATTGTTAGGCAAAATCTCGACGCGAAATACGTGAAGCAAATAGATCTACTCTTGATGCGTGAGCTTCACAGCCCTATAGGACAATTGCTGTATACAAAGCTTTCGCATCTCTTTCACGATGCACAGCAGCGCAAACAAAACTATGCCGAAGTTGATTACCAATGGCTTGCAGAGCGCATGGGCATCAAAGTCTATGCAGAACTTTATCGCGCTAAAGCGCAACTCAAAAAAGCTATAGACGAACTAATCAAAGCTTCGTACATCAAAAGTGTGAAATGGAATCAGTGGAAGATTCGCTTTGTACCTGAGATTCGCTATACCCTTGGTGAACGTTTACCGCAGCAGCAACGAAAGAAAACGGCTAAAGCAGTTGTATCGACGAATGTGCAAATGACTATTCCATTATCTGCAGAAGACCAACGTCAGTCAGTTTTAGCAATTCAAGCTGGTTGGATAATAGCTGGGTGTGATGCTGACCAGGACAAATTACGAGGTAATGGGTGGACTCTTGCAGACGCTCAAATTAAAGCCGAAGAAATGAAAAAGCACCAAATATAGTGCTTTTAACAGTCCAGACCCCGGGTGTTTGGGCTGATGTCAAAGGGTGTTCTGGCTGCGCTTATCTACCTGCCACGCCTTGCTGCACAAGCATTTCCAGACCCCTATAAGTGTTCTATAAGTGGTTAGAACATTAAGTAGCAGCATGCTGCGAATGTACGCGCTAACGCGCGAATCTTTTCCCTGTGTTTGACAGGTGAGCAACCCAGAAAGAGGGCAAACGGCTAACGGCATACAACATAATGTCTAAGCGGGGTCGAGATGGGGTTCACCGGACGGATACCATATCATTGCTGTTTCGATTTTCTCCGGTTGCGACAAAATGCTCGATTGCTAGATTGCTACCGTTCAATCAATCGCAATGGCCATTGCATCGCTTAGAAAGGTCATCCACTACCGCTTGTCGCAGATGAAATGCAAAAAAGAACGAAAAAGGAAAGAAAGGCGCCGTGATTTTGGTCTGCTACGATCCTGATGGTTGCAGCAGGTCACCAAAAATCAACGGCGCCTAAGACATCCCCAAAAAGCCTAGAAAACACCCGTGGATATCCCACTGAGTCTCGATTTAACACTTGCCAAAAGTGCTCTTTGACGGTAAAAATGGAAGGAGTTGGGAGATCATCTCGTGAAATATTTTGTCTATTTGTTTGTCTTATTACTCTTAGTCGTCCAAAGTATCAATGCGTACTCAATGGAGCCTCGCTTTAAGTTTCCAGAGCCTAACGAGTATTCTGGAATAGTGTGTAAGCCTTCGACATGCTGCACGATGGCACCATTAATATTGTCTGCTGATTCAACACCTCCGAAACTGTTCACGCTACGTAGTGATTCAAGTGCTCAGTCGTTCAGTAGTCTGTACGTAGACAAAGGCGGGCATGCTTATTTAATCTTTCCATCCCGCAAAGATGTTGGAAGTGTGACTGATTTTATTAAGCAATTACAGTCCATTGATCAACACGTTCCCAAATCTGAAACACGGCGGCTGAATCTTATTGGTTTTGATGGATCTTCCGCGGAAAAGTTCGTGCTCGAATTTAAGGTAGCGCCTGAACTATGCGCATACCGAGTTATAGGACCGAAAATTACAGATGCTCGTTGGCATACACTTGAAGACGTAAGAAGGGATAACAACTAAGTTTCCCTCCTTACGCCATTAGTTACTTACTAACCTGGAACACCAGAAGCGAACGCAGCGGTCATGTAGACCTGTTGGTTGGTTGGTCATCAGAGCCTGTATGTTCTGAATAAACGGGGGACAATCTTGAGTTGTTAGAGATTTTTGTGCATTGTACTCGAAAGCTCTTGCCCATGCTTCATCATAGTTTGTGACCGTAAAATCACCGATGCCGGAAAAGAGCATCTGGTAAATTTGGAAGTTAGTATAAGTACCGCTGTAAGTTGCACAATAGCAGGGTCCACGCCATTAGCTGTAATCGCCGTGGCGCAAGTCAAAGAGTTGAAGTTAGCCACATCTGAATCGACAGCCGCCTTAAATGCTGGATGCGAGCCAGCCGGGTTCCCTTGTATGTAGTTCCATACGTGTCCTAATTCATGCAAAATGGTGCCTTTGTAATATGGAATCAATGAGATTCCACCAATAGTTTGATTGAAGGCAGCCGATACGCGACTTGGAGGATCTGACTCTCCGAGAATGCCGTCAGCTGAAGTACTATTGCCTTCGAAAAACTCTTGAAAGCTATTGACTGTGTTCATAGCATAGATCTGTACGTTCGGAGCGGTTGCCCCGAGATTTCCAGGAGACCCTACAATAGTTGAAGGCAGATAAGTCCACGCGGAAAGCGCTATATCAGATTCTGTAGAAGGCGAAGTTGGATTCACACAATCCCAATAAGTTTTCGGCCAACCGGAAATGGGAGATGCGGTTTTCCATTGTTGGCACAATACAGAATTTAGGGTTATAGATCCATCGAAATGCGTGCTGTCGATAGAGGAGCCACCGTCAACTTTCAATGAATCATTCACTGAGAGTGCTGACGTTTTGTTGATAACTATATTTCCACCATCTCCGTTATCTGCGCCTGTAGCGTATATTACGAGCACCGGAGAAGAGAGGTTGAGTGTATTTGCAGCAGTTATGTGCACCGAACCACCAAAACCATTTCCACTTGTGCTTGCTGTAGCTGCGAGTACGGTCGTTGAAAAAGTTATGCCGGCCTGACTCGTGATATCTATAAGGTTACCGCTTCCGTCGCCACCAGCAGCGGCTGAAGCATCGATGTTCGCATTGTTGAGAGACATGTCAGCGCCAGTACCAGTTTGATTAAACGTAATACTTCCGCCAAGCCCATTTCCCTGTCCTTCAGCATTCAGATACCCGCTGACCGTAAGCTGTCCAATGTTTTGGAAGTTAATTGTTCCACCAGTACCATTGCCAGCTGCCGAGATGGCAACACTTCCGCCATCCACAATTAGCGATGACGGATTTGTTATATTTAGTGTACCGCCACTACCGGAATTTAACGCCACCGCCGAGATTCCGAAATTGCCTGAACTGCTATTAAGATTGAGTGCAGAACCGGTGGTTATGTTAACGGTACCTCCATTACCAGAGGTTGCTCCGCCGTTGGTAGCAAAGCTCGATGTGCCTGATAAAGTCATTACTGGGGAAGATAGGGTTATTGTGCCACCGTCACCAGTAGCACCACCATTTGAAGAGATGATTAGAGGGGAGCTCGCCGAAATGCTTGTGCTGGCAGTCAAAGATATCGTTCCGCCTTTTCCATTTAATTGGCCGCTCGCATCGAGCTGATCACCGTTGAGTAAATTCAACGTGGCAGTGTTATTGACCGTTATGTTGCCACCAATTCCAGGTGTAGTACCGTCAGTAGTTGCTGGTACATAGATGTTAGATCCATCCAGATTAACCGTTGAACCAGAAAGATTAACATTACCGCCATTTCCGGCCGTATTTCCAACAGCAATAATAGAGAAGTCGCCGTCATTCGCATCGATATTCAATGCCTGAGTAACCGCAATAGTAATAGTGCCGCCGTAGCCTCCGTGTCCACTGCCATCAGTTCCGTTTCCATTCGCGAACATCGTGGTATTTGCCGTGGAAGGTCCTGTAAAAGAATGTCCGTGGATATTGATGGTGCCACCATTACCATATCCGCCGTAAACGCTGACATTGGGGGCACTAAACTGATCTGCCAGCGTAATATCAGCTGTCCCACCGTTTATATTTATCGTTCCACCATTGCCACCAGAGGATGTTGTAGAGCTGAGATAAATATTGTTACCCGTGGACCCCAGTGGAACCGTTCCGGAACTGACAGTCAGATTAACTGTTCCGGCGTTAGCACCTCCTTGACTCGAGGCATCCAAAGTCACAGGGCCCGTAACAGATGAGATGTTGTCAGCCGACAGGGTTGTCAGTCCTGGAGTTTGCGTATTTGTGAGAGTTTGCGCGGAGACGTTCAAATTTCCGATCGTCATTACTTGCGGAACGCCAGACGAGTTAAAGGAGGCTATGCTAAATTCGTTGTTGCTCCCTTGTAGTATGAAATTACTTGTGGCCGTATATGTAACGCCATTACCCTGGATGCCGATTTCGTAATTGTCACCACTTACGTTGTAATATAATCCGCCTGAACCGGTTGCGGAGAGGGGATTATTTGTCGTCGAATAACTCGCACCTGGAATAGGTACATTGGGATTGTTCGGGGCTATTGTGGTGATCACTCCGGTTGGTGCTATCCCACCGGCCGTACCAGCTCTGCTACTTCCTCCGCTCATATAGATGTTCAAAGGCGCATTTATAGCCAGTTGATCCGAGGACAGGTCAATAAAATTACTTCCTGATACCACCGTACCGCTACCGTTATTTGATAGGTTGGTATAACCGCTTGTCACAATCGAGCCACTGGCCGAAGTCATAATCTGGATTATGCCTCCAGGGAATCCTACTGAATTGTCTACAGAAAGCGTACTGCCGGAAAACGTTATAGACCCTGTTCCGCTGCGCGTATCAAGAACGATAGCGCCGCTTATTCCCGCACTTGCGTTATTCGATAAATCCTCTGAAACGGTTATACCACCAGAGCCGCCATCAGATATCCAAATATAGGAACCATGCGAATGGTTGATCGTTATGGTACCAACGCCATTACCTAAGCTTGGGTTACCAACGTTAAAGACATCCGATCCTGAGGCCCCATAGTGCGTGAAGATGCGAATGTCTCCGCTGCTGCCTCCGGAATTGGTGATAGCTTGAACCGATATATCCGCAGGAGAAACCAACGAGATGCTATATCCACCATTACTTGTAACCGTCCCGTTGATAGTGACTTGAGCGCCGCTTGTCACATATATAATGCCACTGCCAGTGATATCGTTAGTAGTGACCGTGCTCTGACCGAAGATTTCAACATAAGTCCCAGCAGTAAAGCCCTGAGCAGTAATAGGTCCAGAAGCCGCTATTGTTATCGAACCGGTTGCCGTTACGTCGTTACTGATGTTACAACTCGAAGTTGTGTCGTAGACGGAAGCGCTCCCGCTGCCGTCCCAACTGGCCAAACCAGCACAATCGCCGCTGTAATTTGCGGCTTTTGCACCGGTTGCGCTTAGTATCCCTACAAACGCTACTAAGCACAACATCAATCGTGTTCTCATTCATCACTCCTGTTTTGCGGTTTATATTAGATATCTAGCTTCTCTTTTAGGGCATGAGTTACTCCTTTTGCTTGCACCACGGGAAGACATGCGATTGCATGCCTCATCCGCTTTTGCAGAAGCCGCATCGCGCGTTCTCGCATACAAAAGCGAATCTCAAAAATCTACAAATCAAACGCTGGCTAAAAGAGCACTAGAGAATTATGAGTAGTGGGCGTATCCGCGCCCGCTACTCATAATTCTTAGGCCGCTTTCCTATTGAGCCGAACGTTTTCGAGCCGCACCAAAAGCTTGGTATCGCGATTTGAATCGTCGATCCGAAGTTCGGCGACATCAACCATCAGCCCATCGCCGACCTTGAAAGGAAGGAATGAGCCAAGCTTGACCCGTCCAGATTGAGGATTCGATGTCCTCAAGAGTCCGGTATGGCCTTGGACGGGCCCATCGATCAGTTGAACGAACACGCCGAATTCCGTGAGCCCGTGCACTCGTCCTTCGATGTTTTTGAACTGCTCCGGGTCTTCGGAGAACAGGTCGATGAGGTGTTGGTGTTCGACACCCTTTTCGGTAGCCCACACCTTTCGTTCTGAACCTTCTCCGACGACGATGATCCGGACCATCAGAGAATCTTCGATACCCAGTTCCGACAGACGTTCGTTGGCTTCGCCCGACATTTGCCTAAGATGTAGCAGTGCGGTTTCGCTTTTTCCATCGAAAGCTAGCACCGCTCCTTGGAGTGCATTGTCCTTGATAAACGGCTTCTTAACCTTTCCGATCAGGCATTCGCCATGAACGAGAAGGTTAACAGCGGTATCACTCTGGGTATTGACCTGGGTTTCCATTTGAACTACTCCATTAGCATTCGGAAGTTGACCATTTAGCAGCTTGGCTAGGACAGCGTGTATAGGGCTGTCCGCTTCTAAGAATCACATTTCTTCCTCCATTGCTTGGACCGTGATACCACCAATTGCCGAGTTTGCTCCAGAGCGCAGTCGCTCTGAGAAGAAAAACACTGAGACAAGGAAATGCGAGCTGGAAACAAACCTAGAGGGAGGGGGCAATTGAGGTGCCATATACCTAGCAAATCCAGTTCGTAATACCTGCATTTTTCAGAAGCGCTTAAGTAACGAACTTGCATTTAGCATTTCGTAAAAAAGGCATGCAACTGCATGTGGTGCACACTGAAGATGACTTGTAAGTTGATAAAACTGCTATTAATGCCATGTTAGCGCTGTTTGCACGCCTGCCGTAACTGCGTGAGCCACGGTTAAGACAGGGTTATGGAGTTATTCTCTATTGTTCGGCACGGCTATAAATTATGCGTTTAGAAATGTGATCTCTGCTTCCTGATTGAACAGTTTCCCCTTCTTCCTGGCTCTGCTGTTCCGCATCTATACAGCTCTCAACAAAATATTTGTGGCTACCCTCTAACGCGCGCCGCACTTTGCGGCGTAGGTATTCTTCATTTCTAGTTTGCTCATATTTTTCTATTGCGGAGTCCAACGGTGCTCGAATTTTATTGGACAAGCTTCTCTAATCGGCTTTTAGCGTGAAACAAATGGTAATAACCAAAATGCACTCTTTCTTTAGAATGCTGAACAAGCAAATATGCAACCAATAGTTTGATTTTCTAAATGTGACACCACATAAAGCACCACAAAAACATGTCGTATATAAGTGACTGCTAATTTAAACCTGAGCTAGCGCGGCTTTCAGGTTAAGAAGAGGCCCATTTCGATAGATAGAGAGCGAGGTAGGAAATTTAACTGCCACTGTGGTATCGGCGAATCAAGTGAGCCTTCTTGAGCTAGCATCGTTAGCGAAATCGAGGAATTCACGAATAATCGAAATACTGTTGAACGCCCAAGATGGCTTTTGATAGGACAAAGAGCTGCCCCTGTTCATCGAAATCTTTGAGCGCCTTTTCCGATGAATGCCACTTTCCTGAATCTTTCTGAGCGCTTATCGGCGACTAGGGAGTTCGATGATGTGTGCCGCTGTAAACTCAGAAACGAGACAAGCATGTTGTAACGTGGCGAATTATTTTTCCGGGAAATTGGCGAATTCTTTTTCCGCTTTGATACCCATTGTAGAACCGCTGTTCTAGCCTGCCAATATGCGAATAACAGATGTTCGCCCTATCGACAATCTCCTGGCAATTTCCGCTTTTGAGACGCCTTGGTTGAATAGCTTTTTCACTTTTTCAGTGTGGCGTAAGG
>Ga0209611_10004158_pt1 | contig 24848 bp, 24 predicted proteins | sample S1TSphgellanicum_3_FD_187693 | JGI IMG/M metagenome (GOLD analysis project Ga0209611, IMG submission 187693) | Host-associated microbial communities from peat moss isolated from Minnesota, USA - S1T2_Fc - Sphagnum magellanicum MG (SPAdes) (version 2) | ecosystem: Host-associated > Plants > Peat...
CCCCCCCTCCCCTCCCCTCCCCCCAAAACATACCAACCCCCTTCCCTTCTACAACTACATATATAGGTACCTACTACCGGCTATCCTAGGTTCCTATGACAGGCTACACAAAAAGTTGGGTGCCAGGATTTGGCAGCCAATCGGCAAACCTACGGACTTTCCAGGTGGCAGTTCTGGATTAGATTATGGATATGGTTTGTCCTTGTCCTGTTGTCCAAAACGCCACGTGGAATCGCTTTGTCCTGATCCAGATTGTACCGACTTTTCAGATCCAAGGAATTTTACTTTTATTTTTTTGGGGGAATTGTTTTTCTAATCATTTTGGTTTGGGATTTTTAATGGGTTTGAGGTTGGGTTGGGGGGGAGGGATTTTTTTTAAAAAAATTTATTTAACTATTTTTGGGGGTTGAAATTAAAGTACCATATTATTGAGTCCTTTCAAGTCCTTTGTATAATTATAATGGTCATTGATAGTGTGGGGGTTTTTTTTTTTTTTGGGGGAGTGTTGGTGATATTAGGGGTGTATACCTCTATATGATATGTGCAAATTTTTGGTACTTTTTGTTACATTTTAGCATCTGCAAGCAAAACACACTTTCGGACTGGTTTAAAGAATAATTATTGGACAGTGTGTGGACGGTGCAGCCTTTTATGACCTCCTTTTGCCTTTCTTAAAAAGGAATCTGTCCTCCTTTTGCCTTTCTTAAAAAGGAATCTGTCCATAGGCTAACCCAATTTCTTGTTCCTTCTGGTTCCATTGTTAAGATTGCTTTCTCGACTGAGACACCGCAAGATGACATGTTACAAGATGACGGCATTAGCATTACAGGAAAACAAGAATTGCATAGCCGTTAGCATTACAGGAAAAAGAGACAATTGCATAGCCGACCAACAAACCAAGTGCAATTCAGGGAAGAATCCGAAGAAGGGAAGTCACTTGCAACTTGGAGAAGAAGGACAACAACAATAACACCTCAGAAAAAATGGAGCTAAAATTAAAAGTGCATAAAGGGATGGCCAACTCATAGCAAAGCCCGACCATCCCTCCCCCCTTGCCCCCCTCCCTTACGGTTTTCCCACACAAATGAAAAGCCCAACTATTATGAGTGAACATTTGTCGTTGTTGTTGCCTTTGGTCCAGCTTCCTTGACAGCAGGGGCTTTTTTTCCTTTTTGGGTGTGTTGTTGTTGCCTTTGGTCCAGCTTCCTTGACAGCAGGGACTTTTTTTCCTTCTTGGGTGTGTTATGCGTGTGTCATGCAATGTTTAACGAGAAATAGAAAGCTTAAAATATTTGTTCTCCACCAGATTTTTAGTTAGCAAATACGACAACAAAATTGTTTGTGCCACTCTTAAATTATTATTTTTTGAAAACTTTGATCTGATATGCTTTGTTGACTTGACATCGAGTATCAGCAATTAGGTGATGTGATGCAAAATGTGTGGGTGCATGACAATTTTAATTTGTTGAGTTCGAGTGACTATAATAATGGGTGACATTTGGTGACAACTAGTGGTGGTGACAATTTGGAAAACAATAGTGGGGGAGGAGGGTCATATGGAAGATGTTGTGAAACTTTGCTCAAGATGCTTCTATTTCCTTTTGTGTGATGTTTTTGGAGGTTTGTTGTAGGGTTTGGTGGGAGGGGGAAGTGGGGACAAAAAACCGTGGCTCAAGGGAGGGTATGAAGAAACTTTCCTTGTGGAAATTAGGGGAGAACAAAATAAGAACATTGTAACACGTGAACCAATCACTGAACAAAGTAGGCAAGAAGAAGGCGGCTGCAAACCAAACCATATGAATACAGATGAGAAAAGAAAACAAAGGACTCAGTTATTCCTGAACATGGGACCAAATGAAAGCCGCATAGTTCCCAAGTTCCAACCAGTGTTTGTTGCTTGGGCATCAACTTTTGAAGAACATAAACAGCTTGCGTACTGGTATTAAACATGTTCCAAATTTTTCATACCAGGTTCCAGGTACTTGTGGTAGCAAGCTCGGGGCAACTCGTTCGTACGGAGCCCCATATTCGTATGAGCCCGGTCCTGGTATTCTGGGTCCAAGGCTGGTTTTTCACTCAAAGTATATATATACGTACTACCTAGTGTTGGCCAGGTCTGAGTTTTCAACCCTGGGCTGAGGCCAGGTTTCACACTCCAACCCGGTGGTTCTAGGTTGAGGCAGACCTGCCCCCAGTAGGGAGGGTTGGGAGTACCCCTAACCCTAGCCCAAACTTGACCCCCAAAATCCGAGGTCGCCTACATTTGTTGCTCAAAGGGTCTTGAGGTCCTTTTGCACGGGCAAGGTCTTAGGTGTAGGTAAAGTTTATAAGTACACTTCATATCTGCTGGGGTGCTTCTCTCTCGTACCTGTAAATTAGACCCTGGAAGAATATACCCCAGATCTATAGTGTTTTGCTCAAGCAGAATGTGCTTGGAGTTGAACATGTGAGGCGGGGAACATCAAGAGGATATTGAAATAAGAAAGCAAGATTACAATGCCTCTCATGTTTGTAGCTATTGTTATGTGATGATGACCCCCTTGTTGTGACAAGTGTTGGCCCATCCTCAAAAGATTGGCAAGTCCATATTTAAATTGATTTAAGAAAGACACATGGCTATGGCGTCTGAGAAAGACACGCTTGGTTATACCATATTGTTGAAAGGAGTTATTGATTTCTGTTGTCCACATGCAAACATTAAACAAGAGCAACAAATTAATGCAACGACATGTTTTAATCACCAGGGTTGTGGAGTTCAATGACTAAACCTGGAGGGCTAGGGTCCCAGTTAACCAGGGCCCCATGTTAAGCAAGCCTAGTTCCTTCCCCCCACCAACCCCCCCAGTAAACCCTCTTCTTTTTTTCCCTCAACACCCCCAGCAAAACTCAAGTCCCACCCCCATATGTAAACAACTCCCTTTTTATTTCTATGTGTATTTTGAGGGATATCCCCCAGCAGAAGAACCCTACGCCATTATGCCGGCGGAGCTTCCCCAATTTTATATGTTCCCATGTTCTCATGGAAATATTTCTTTTTCATGAAAGAGGAAAATTTTGAGGAAATAAAAAGAGAGTTACATAAGGGGAGGTTTCAGTATTCGTGCATTCTCCTCAGGTTTGGGAACACCCTCCATTGCCCCTCCCTCAGGAGAACGCATCGAGAACCTCCCCTACAACCTCCTGAACCTTTTTTTTCACCTGCCCATGTCTCCCCATTTCGTTTCCTGACTACTAACCCATTCTCAACAACTTCCACATCCCTAGACTTCCCCAGGGAAATATGACATTCTCCTTGCTAGGGAAGACAATGTTTTCGACAAAAACACTTCTAGGTAGAATCACATCAATTTTCTCCCAAATGAAGTCTATTTGCACATCTTTTCCCTATGGCATGAACACTTGTGGAAGCACTGTCTTCTCTCAGGGGCAACTCAACTCCCCCTGGACACCATATCCTCCCCAAAGCAACCATCCTCCCTAGAGGAGTTCTCAACTTCCACACAAGTCTAGGAGCTCTCCCTTCCCACGGGGAAACTATGTGTCCCCCAGAAAACTAGTTGGTCCCTTTTGGGACCTGGACTGGAGGTAGGCCTAACGTCGAATTTTATGAAGGGTATTCATATTTTTCCCTTTCAATTGTTAGGTCTTTTTTCTTTTTTTTTCTACCAAGTAAATTGGATGTGCAATGCATGGTCATAGTCAAGAAGGAACAAAACAAATTTTTGTTTCAAAAGCCTTTTAAATTGATGTTCAATAAATATAATAAACAATGCAAAGTGGGTGAAGGGCATTTCAATTCATATTTTTATAAAAAATCAAAATTTTATAAGGTGTGTAATGATTTAAAAAGTAATCTGTGTTTTAATATTGTGGTTGGTTTTGAAAATTGAAACACCAAAATCTAATTAACACTCATTGGAATTTGGATTGTCTATTATTGATTTTATTAATTGTATGTGGGTACACTTCATATTAATTCTTTTAAAATCTAAACTTTGAAACAATCATGAACAAATAAAAGTTCAAATGAATTTTTAAAATATCTATATACATGAAGAAAGGTTGTTTGTTTGTTTGTGTTGTTCCAATGCTTCATGAAACATATGAGTTTGGGCTCCTTGTAGTGCGTTGTTGTACTTCTTTTGCTATGTTTTGGCACTTCAATCAAAACTACTATTGTTACTAATAATGATGACCCACCACTATTATATCCATCATGTAGTCATGGAATCAAACGTCACATAAATCAATTATGAACATTACATTGCACATGTAATTAATCATGTACAGAATCAAAGGGGTTTTTTTTTTTTTGTGTTACTTCAACCTAGTTTTTACTTTTGAAAGTTTCTATCATCTATCTAATGACCACAATAGTAGCTTGTTGCAACCCTACTTTGAGGGAAGTGTGAGGTCGCCACTCACACTCTCGAAAATGGGATTTGGGAATCCTCTAGGACTGTCAAAAACTCAGAACGTGATTACAGGGGTCAAAACATTTCACATTGAGGTGTTATTTATACCGTTGAAAAGGTCTTGAAGTATAGATGTCCAAAATGGCCTCACATGAGCCATTTGGACATTTGCAGCACAAGTTATGGTCGAAAGAAAGGTCAGGAGTCAAACTAGTAGTTTGACTCCCAACCACTAAAAGTTGGGAATTGACCATATTCTGGTGTGTGCAAGTGGAGTGCGACACACTGTTGGAAAGCTCTCAAGGAGAGCTACAAGTTTGCTTTAGACTTTGTCCCAATTGGAGGTTGGGGCAAGAAGTTATGAACGCCCAAAGTCCCGGGAGTCCAAACTGGGGCAGTTTCGGGACTCCACTTTGGGAATCCCAGGAAAAAGTGTTATTCGGATGCAAGTGCGACGGTGCAACGCAAAGAATACTATATGGGGGAAGGTGGTGGCTTTCCCCGAGTCCGAGCCGTGGTGAGTCAAGTGAGTCCAAGGTTGCCTGTGGTTTGTCCCAACACCAAGAATGTTTTGAATGAATACTAACCAACTTGTTGGTTGGTTTTGGATGTAGGACTGAATAAGTAAATAGCTTGTCCCTCTTCCTAGTCCAATCCCGGAGTTTTTTGCACGCCCTTCTTACCCCCCTTTAGTGCTAGAAGCTGGGAACATGCCCCAAATCTCCCGCATTTCCGCAACTTGAGTGACTTAGCCCCAACTTGGGGTTAACTAGGGACTTGGGAGCGCGTCACGTGGTATCAGAGCTCCGGTTGAGCTCGGTTCACTTCTTGGGAGTTCAGATGGCACCCAAGAAAAATCGGAAGCAAGCTCAAGAGACCATGTTAAAAGAACCCAACAAAGATCGAATAGTCTTGCCAAAATCAATTAGGGAAGAGGAGCCAAGAATTCGAGAGGACCAAGATGAGCCCGAAAGTGAAGAGGAACAACGAAGTTCGGCCCTATTCACCCAAGAACAATTGGAAGTCCTTCTCAAAATGAATAGGCCTGATTTCAGTGAGCTGGTTGCGGCCCTCAAAGGAGGAGCATCCAAGGATGCGAGTTCCAACCAGCCAAACTCGGGAACTTCGATGGTGCCCGTGACCGAAAGGTTGTGGATGCTTGGCTTGCAGAAATGGAGGATTATTTACATGCCGCCAAGGTTGGCCGGCACTTGGCCATGGAACTTGCTTAGTCCTACTTGAAAGGTTATGCCGCCACATGGTGGAGGACAGTGAAACAAGAGGAAGGGAAGAACCATAACTACACTTGGGAGTTCTTCAAGGAATGCGTCGAGACCGAGTTTGTTCCAAGGAATTCCGATTACATCTCGAGGTGCAAACTCCGTGACCTTGTGAATGCCACAAATGATAACTTGCGGTAATATGTGAGGGCTTATTCCGAACTCATGCTGGAGATTTAGCACATGCATGAATTGGATCGTGTGTGCCAATTTGTGAAGGGACTTCCCACTTGGGCCAAGCGAAAGCTTGAGGAAAATTGGCCCTCCTCACTAACCGAAGCCATCATGAAAGTGGAAGGTTTCTCGGATGTGGGACGGGGTGAAAAATCCGGGTTCAAGAGGGACAACGAGTTCCTTCACAAGAAGCCATGGCATGAGGGAGAATGGAACCGAGGGCAAAGGAGCCCAAGGAAGGAAAAGCCCAAACAATACCAAGGCTCGGGGTTCAAGCCCAAGGGAAATTTTGTGAAGAAAGGGGTTCCTTTCAAAAGGAGCTAACCCAAAGGAGATGCTAGTGGGAAGCCCAAGGGAGCATGCTTCAACTGCAACAAAGTGGGGCATTATTCCAAAAATTATCCCAAGTCTAAAGCGGGGCAAGGAGGCTCTAAGGTAATTGCCCTCAATGCCAACCTAGCCCAAGCTAAATGTAATCGACTTATCTTTTTGAAGGGGAAGATTGCTAAACGGGATGTGTTATGTCTTTTGGACACAGAGGCTTCTCACAACTTCATAACACGAAAAAACGTTGAAAGGATGGAGCTCCATTTGGAGGAGTTCAAGGCACCCATCGAGGTGCACTTCGTGGATGGGGTTCCCCATCCCACTACGTCGCAAGCAAAGGAAGTGCCTCTCCAACTTGGAAATTGGAAAGGAAAGGTGAACTTGTTGGTTTCCGCCTTGGGCAGAATGGATTGCGTTTTGGGAATGGAGTTCATCACCCAAAACAATGTGCTCATAGAAGGGCACAATAAACTAGTTAGGATTCCTTCCAAAAGTGGGATCGTGAAGGTGAAGGCACACGAAATGCATTGTGTGGGTGGGCCAACCATCCACTTTATGTTAGAAAAAACCTAGGGAAAAAAATGCGTGGGAGGTTATGGCATGATGTGTGTTATGCGGGAGTTGGATGAGTATGAGCCCAAGGAAGCCACCAAATTGGTGACTTCCGCCAAGTGCATAAAGCAAGTTTTGGAAAAGTTCCCGAATGTGATGCCCGAAGAGTTGCCCGAAGACCTGCCCCCGAGAAGACGAGTTGATCATGTAATCGAAGTGGTACCAGGAGTGGCACCCCCCCACCAAGGCCCCATATAGAATGAGCCATGAGAAGTTGAAAGAGCTTAAGGTTCAACTTGAAGAACTTCTCGTAAAAGGTTATATCAAACCAAGTAAATCACCATATGGGGCACCTGTCTTTTTTGTTCACAAGAAGGATGGGACATTGAGAATGTGTGTTGACTATAGAGCGCTCAACAAGGCAACAATGAAGAACCGATACTTTTTGCCTCGAATCGATGATCTATTTAATCGTCTTTCGGAAGCCAAAGTGTTTAGTAGGATAGACCTACGTTCGAGATATTACCAAATTCAGATTGTGGAAGGGGATGAGAAAAAGACTGCTTACCGCACAAGGTATGATTCATATGAGTTCTTGGTGATGCCTTTTGGGTTCACCAACACACCCGCCACATTTTGCACTCTCATGAATGACATCTTCCAGGAATGGCTTGATGACTTTGTGGTCGTTTACATAGACGACATTTTGATCTATAGTGGCTCCTTGGAAGAACATGCGGACCACCTTCGGAAGGTGTTCCAAAGGTTAAGGGAAAACAAGTTGTATGCCAAGCTCGAAAAGTGCGAATTTGGGGTGATGGAAGTGGATTTCCTTGGACATAGGTTAATTCAAGAAGGTTCGAAGATGGATGATCACAAGGTCAAGGCAATTGTGGATTGGGAACCACCCAAGTCAGTGTTGGCCTTAAGATCCTTTTTGGGATTGGCTTCCTATTATCGCAAGTTCATCAAGAACTTTGCGAAGATAGCCGCGCCTTTAACAAACCTCTTGAAGAAGTCTGCCATCACTTACAAATGGGAAGGAGCATGCAATGAAGCCTTTGAAACCTTGAAAGGTATTTTGGTGAAAGCGCTGGTGTTGAAGTTGCCCGACTTTGACAAAGATTTTGAGATCCATTTCGATGCTTCCGACTTTGCAATTGGAAGAATCCTAGTGCAAGAAGGAAGACCAGTGGCATTTGAAAGCAAGAAGTTGAGTGAGATGAAGCAAAGGTGGCCAACACATGAGAAGGAAATGTGGGCGGTCATACATTGTCTCAAAACTTGGGGTCATTACATAGGCTCCAAAGATGTGGTGATGTGGACCGACAATGTGACCTTGAAGTACTTTGCCACTCAACCCAAGTTGTCCTCAAAGCGAGCAAGATGGCAAGACACATTAGCCTTGTTCAATGTGGATATTCGACACAAGCCCGGGAAGGATAATGTGGTGCCCGATGCACTAAGTCGGAAACACCAACTTAGAGTGGTGTACGTGGGAGAGACGGAACTCCAAAAGAAAGTTCGACTAACAAGCTGCTGAAATGCATTCGCCAAAAAGTTAAGGCAAAACATTCAAAATGGAGCCAAGTCCCACTTCCATTTGCAAAATGGACTATTGTGGTACAAACAAAAACAACTCTATGTGCCGGAAGGAAGGGTAAGGGAGTTACTCTTGAAGCAATGTCATGATGGACTGCTTGCAAGCCATGGTGGTGCAAAGCGCACCACAACATTCCTTAAGAAATCCTACTATTGGCCCAACTTGAAGGATGATGCAAAGGAGTATGTGAAGACTTGTTTGACATGCCAACAAAATCAGACCCTCAACAAGAAACAAGCGGGCTTATTACAACCTTTGCCAATTCTTGAAGGGCCGTGGGAAAGTGTGTCCATGGACTTCATGGTAAGCTTGCCCTCGTCAAAGGGCTTCAATGCCATCATGGTAGTGGTGGATCGATTTAGCAAGATGGCACATTTCATTCCCACTAAAGATAGTGCCACGACCCAAGAGACGGGAAGGTTGTTCTTCACACATGTTTTCAAACATCATGGTATTCCAAAGGACATAGTTTCAAATCGAGACCTTAAATTCACAAGCAAGTTTTGGCGAACCCTTTGGAAGAGAATGGGCTCGGAGCTCAAGATGAGCATTTCCTTCCACCCCCAAACCGATGGACAAACCGAGAGGGTCAACTTGGTGATCCAACAATTCTTAAGGAATTATGTAGCAACGAATCAACAAGATTGGGTGGACCACTTGGAGTTAGCTAAGTTTTGTTACAACAACTTGGAACATTCCGCGACTGGGTCCACCCCCTTCCAAATGATGACGAGCAAGTCACCAATTATGCCCATGACTTGGGCAACACATGGACAACCCCCGAATGATGCAAGTGAAGAAGTGCCAATGGTCACACAACTTGATGAAGAAAAGCGACACCTTTGGGAGTTGGCAAAGGCCAACTTGGAAAAGGCGCATAAGAGGTACAAAGATTTTGCAAACAAGTTTTGACGAGAGGTGAAATTTCAAAAGGGGGATGAAGTGTGGTTGAACATCAAGAACTTCTGATTACTCGAAGGTTTAAGTCATAAGTTCTTGGGCCCATATATGGGCCCATTCAAAGTGTTGGAAAAGAAACTTTTCGACACTTATAAGTTAGAACTATCGGAAAACCTTAAAGTTCATCCCACATTTCATGTTTCCCTTTTGAAGTCGGTCACCCTTAATGCCTCAAGGCCTAATTGAGAGCACAATTCAAGGCCCCCACCAGACTTGGTTCATAATGAACCAGAGTTTGAGGTGGAGGCCATGCTCAAGTCAAGGCAGTTAAGAGGACGAAAGCGGGAATACTTAGTGAAGTGGAAAGGATACCATCCAATAGAAGCATCTTGGGTGAATGAATTCGACATGGAACATGCCCAAGAAGCCATAGAAGAATTCCACACTAGACCGGCAAATAAGAGACGTAAAACGTGATGAGGACATCACCTTTCTTTTAGTGGGGCAGGGTGCCACATAAAATGTATCACATCAAGTTACAAGTGAAATAAAGGCTTAAGAACTTCCAAAATATTGTATCACGAGAATAATGTATTAGTGCAAATAAGGTTGTCAAGTTTGGCATGGGACAAATGGAACTTCTTGCGTAAGCCCAAATCAAAATCGGACTCTTGTCGTGACGTGTAGTGTTGTGACGTATGGTGTCGTAAGGATGTAAATATGTAGTAAATTTTACTAAACAAAAAGACTAAAGCCGGTCAAAGGTATAAATTAATCAACTAAAAAAAGATGCATGCACACATATATATACAATGCACAAGGGAGGCTAAGATGAAATTCTCATGTATATGAAATGCAAAGAAAGAAGAAAATGAAATGTATGTAGGCGGTGACCATGCAATGGCCGCTATGAGCATCTAAAAATTCTAGCTTATTATGGAGGAAATTTTCCTTACAAAGGAATTCTAGAAAAACTAAATGGAGAAAGAAAGGGTTGGGCCTTTTATACCGTCGCCAACAAACTAAACCCTAAGTACCTAATAGCATACAGTCATCTAAGACTGTACATTAACCCTAAAAGCACACATGGGCATGCCCGTAACTGGCCATCATGTATGAGGCCATGTACAGGCATGATAGCTATCGTGACGTACGATGTCGTAAGGATGTAAATACATAGTAAATTCTACTAAACAAAAAGACTAAACCCAGTCAAAGGTATAAACTAATCAACTAAAAGGAGATGCATGCACACATATATATACAATGTATAAGGGAGGCTGAGATGAAATTCTCATGTATCCCCCCCTAGACTTGAGCCGGGAAAAGCGTGACATGGTCTAAGTAGGAATCAAGGTGCTATAGGAGAACATGATGAACAATACCAATTGCCAACAGGAACTTGAGTGAACTCCGACTTGAGGTAGAAGAAATGGTATCCACCATTACAATATCGCAAAGCAGCATCTGATCAGCATCGTCTATCCTCTGACATACCTAACATGGATAATCAAGTGGAGGAATCCAAGTTGACGTGATGATGGTAGGATCCAAGTTCAACAGGTGGCAAGTCGCACAATTTTTGGAATGATCCCGAATTGTGCGTCCGTCAGTTCCTTGCAACTCCAACACACTTGAAAGCCTGATCGCCTTAATCCTCAAGATAGTGCGATCGGAAGAAGTGTCTAGAGTATCATTGGGTTGTTGCTGGAGATACACAAAATCACCAACATCAAATTGTCTCACCTTAGGTTTGTAACTACCACCTCGTGTGTGTGCATATCGTAAGGTGTCTCGATGTTGTGCAATGGACAGGTTCTCCATGGCCATGGGCACAACCCTCTTGAATAGAGCGGCCCTTTCTACAATGACCTTAACCCAAGTGGTTGGGGAGTCCAAGTTCACAACTTAGTCCATTTGAGCAGCAATGGAAGAAGGTGGAATGGGATGTCTCCCAAAAAGTAAAAAGTAAGGAAAGAAATGAGATAAAGAGGCGTGTTTGGACATCCTGTAACCCATGGCGATGTAAGGGAGGGCAAGGTCCCAATCCTCTTTGTTCTTAGTGAAGCAAATCTTTCGAAGTCCCTTCTTGCATGTTTGAACCATCCTTTCTGTAAGGCCATCAGCTTGGGGATGATCTCTTGAAGTCCGACGATGGTCAATGAGAGCATGGTCAAGTAGGTCTTGGAATTCTCCCCTGAATTCTGATCCTTGATCAGTGAGGCACTCAGCACAAGCCCCAAACCTACTTAGAACTTGTTGTAAGAAAACATGGCTAATGTTGTGTGATGACTTGTCCGATAGTGCAATAAGCTCAACCCACTTTGAAAAATGTTCAATCATAATCATGATGTAAACATTACCCTTGGAGGTTTGTGGTAACTCTCCAGTTAAATCACATGACCAGCGATAGAACATGCCCTGAATAAGGAGTGGAGAAAACGTGAGTTGTCGAAAGGAGAAAGAAGTTCTCACTCTATCACATTGTTCACACCTAGCAATGATGTCTCGGACTTGAGCATACATACCTCTCCAATGGTAATGAAGAACGAGAAGGCTATAAGTACGTTTAACTCCAAAATATCCAAGCTCTGAGTGTACCTTTTGAATAAGACCAACCCGTTCATGTGGTGGTGGAACCACTCTGTCGCCTTGTGGTAAGCATCGGACAAAGTGATTGTCCCTCCATGAGTAGCGTTTGGACCGTTGTTGTATGCGATCCCGCTAACTTGATGTAACTTGGGGAGGGTATTCCCCATGTTGAAGAAACCTCAGAGTGTCCAAGTCCTCCCATATATCCAGAATGGGATGCTCAACCAGGTTACATTGCAGTAGTGCAAGATAACTAGATGCCTCAGATACATGTACTGCTGGAATCTGGTCAAAATCTTGCCTGGCTTCTGAAAAATCTTCAAAGGTAATGAGGGGTCTTCGCAACAGGGTATCCGCATTCTTATGTGTAATACCAGGTCGATGAATAACTTTGAATTCATACTCTTGAAGTATAAGCGCCCAATGAACTAACTTATTTATAAGCTTATCATTGGTCATCAACCACTTGATAGGCTGGTGGTCGGTATACAAAGTGAAATTGGTGCCATAAAGATAGGGCCTGAAATGTATGACGGCCCATACAACAGCAAGGCACTCCTTCTCATATGAAGAGTAGTTGCTCTCAGCCTTGTTGTTGCTTCTAGATGCATAGGCGATAACATATTCCTTGCCTTCCTCATCAAGTTGGCCAAGAATAGCTCCAATACCAAGAGCACTCCAGTCAATGTGTAGAATGAAAACCTTGTTGAAATCAGGTCTTCTCAGACTGGGGAACTCTGAAAGCTTTTCCTTGAATGTGTTAAAAGCATCCTTAGCCTCATCACTCCATGTCCAAGCAACATCCTTCTTTAACAATGCATAGAGAGGATGAATAATAGTACTAAAATCTTGGACATAAATTTTGTAATAATTACATAGTCCGATGAAGCTCCTCAACGTGTGAACATCAGTAGGATTAGGCATCTCCAAAATGGCTACTACTTTGGCCCAATGAGCCATAATACCATTTGGCAAAATTCTATGTCCAAGGTAGATTACTGAGGTGACAACAAACTCACACTTTTAAGGATGGATCTTCATATTGACTTCATGGAACCTCTTGAATAACTCCTCAAGATGACCCAAATGCTACAGGAGTCCCTTGCTATGCACTAGGACGTCATCTATGTAGCACTTCAGGAAATCTGCCCTTTCGAGAACTTGGTCCATGACTCGTTGAAAGAAGACATGTGCATTCTTTAATCCAAAAGGCATCACAAGCCATTCCCATAACTTGTTGCTTCCATGGAATGCTATTTTCTTGCGATCCTTCGCAGCGAGCACAATCTGGTTGAAACCTTCCCTCAAATCCACAATTGTGAAGATGTTTGAATCTCCAATGCTATCAAACAATTTTTCAGGGATGGGCATGGGGTACCTATCCTGAGGTGTAACTAGGTTCAAAGGCTTATAATCCTCGCACATCCTTTTTTTAGTCCATAATCCAGCTGAATCTTTCTTTGCTGGCATTACTATAGCGACTGCGAAATCAGAACTTGATGGCTGAATGAGACCGACCTCATGGAGCTCTTTGCATCTTTCATCTACCAGTTCCCATTCATGTTTGCTCAACCTATGCCTCCTTCGATAGATGGGTGTCTCATTTGTAAGGTCTATAGAGAACTACATGGTCGTACACTTACCTAAGTTTTTCATTGAGAATGCAAACACATTTTCATACTTAATTAGCAAGTCTGTGACTTGGTCTCTCTCCTTCTTGGTGAGCTAGTTCCCCATAATGAAAGGGTAGTTGGAAACACATGGAATGGAGTTAGAAAGTGTGTTTGAAGGACTTGGTGTATTGGGTTTTCCACTATCCAACTGCGTAGATTCGTAGAAGGTCGTAATTGTTTCTCCAAAAACTAATGTACCTTCAAGTGTATTAGACACAACTTGAGTCAAATTACATGGTACCTCCTCCCCCCCAACACTAAGAGTGAAATGTAGAGTGTTGAAGATAGGCAAGTGTACTTGGTCGGGGTGCCATGTGGTTGCATCGCCAGAACTGAAAGCTGATTGAATTAGTGTTGGTGTTGTGTACATTTGAAAAAGTACACAAGTTACCAACAACCATGTAAGGGAGTTCAGGTCCATGCCTCGCCCCAGTAGAGCGTTACGCTCCAATTTAATCACCTTAGTGTGACTAGTAGTGCTAGTTTGGAACCCCATAACCTTTTCTCTTTCTTATGGGCTTCGTTCATCCCAAGTGGCTAAAGCATGACGATACACCAGGCCTGGCCCATCTCCCTAAAAGGCGTGTGTTCCTGGGAAGGAGACAAAGGTGGGCCAAACACCTCTTGGTTTTCCTATTGCGTTCGCAGGAAACCAAGGAGGTTTCTTTTGCCTTGTAACTGGTTGGCAAGAACTTTGATCATCCAATATGTGAGAAACTTGCAGGTTCGGGTCTTTGATAGTGTATTTCAGAACTAGTTACAGAACTGAGAGTGGTGCTCGGTTGGTCCACCAGTTGCGTAACCAGTGCGCATAAGAACCACATTGTGCCGCATCAAGTAGGAGCGGCTCTCCAAGGTAATGCTTGACCAGTGTGTCGTGCTCCTAGATTTTTTCCCTTTGGTCAAGTTGAGAAGGGGTGTTTTCAATTACATAACCAAGTGTAAGAGAAATGGATTGAGCCCAGGTGATCAATCGTATCATGTTCGTGAAAAGACCAGATCTTGTATCACTCAAGCCTTCTCCAAATCCAGCCGCTGAAAATCCTTGACACTCCCAACCTGAAATAATGAGGTCGACAAGGCCAAGTAATTCCATATGCTTCTTTTGAATTAATTGTATGTCAGAGGGCAAAAATGTGAAACTAGCCTTCCACGCGGTGGTTGCAAACTATTGTGGAAATCTTGTTGTGAACTCCTTCATTCTTGATGCCGCCACTTGCCTTGCAGTAGGATCAATGTCTACGTAAAAATACTTCCGAACCACCATCCCTGACTGTAGTAGGGCTTCGAAACCTGTACCAATACCACCAAAGAGCTCTAGTAATGTAATCCCTTCCTTAGGTGGTGTCCAGGTGATTAACTGACAAAGTAATGGCCTAATCGGTTCGCCATGGCTCTCCATGCTGTCAAAACTAGACAAAGTTTTGACCAAAGGCTTGTGGGCTACTTTGAACCTCTATAAAACCTCTGGTCCATGATGAATGTCAGTAGGAACCACCCTCAAGCTTTCAGTAGCTTGAGCGTAAGTTATCTCCTCCTCATCTCCCTCTATCCATTCGTGGCTAGCTTGTTGGATGTAGGAAATGGTGTGTGCTTCCTTGAGCATACAATGGTGAGCCATAGAACTATGGTTCCCATGTAAATCAAGGGGTATGTATCCCAAGTGGTGGCCATCAGTCTCCCAATCCACTCGGTAGTACACATGTTCGAACCAGTTGTCAATTGTGAAACCTGGTGGAAACAGGGCCTCTTGCCCAATGAGCACATCATAACTTGTGGCATTGGTGATTAAACATCTAACCTGTAAGCAAAGCTCTTGATTTGTACCTTCATTGAACTTAAGTGCAATCAAATCCGAGCTTTCCTCAAGTACCTCCTCTATGTTCCCACTAGCGGTGTGAATCTGCCACATAGATTTCCGTAGTTTAAAATTAAGCATGCCCATCTTTTTAGCGAATTGAACTCCAAGAATCACTGGTTGGGCACTTGTGTCAAAAAGTACCACTCTAGGTGTATGTCCTCCCACTTGGATTGCTGACCCAATATTGTCGACAATGGCAACTTCGGTGGTGATGGAAGTTTTTTCACTAGGCACCACCTTCGGAAATGAGTGAGAGACTTTGTGGAGAGAATGGTTATCCACAACACCTATGCTGAGTAACAAATCCACAAGTGAGGTGTTATGAACTCCTTTCTGATATGTGAATGTAGAATCAGAGGTAGGAAAGCCCACTAATTTAGCCATGCTAAAACTAGTGACCATATTACAAACGCCATCTGCAACACGTGAGCCAATCGAATGTCTCTCCAAGGTGTTGGATGGGACCTCTGTAGCATGTGGATCAAGGATTAGTAGAGGACCTAATGTAGTGTTCAAGGTATCCTCTAAGATTGTAATTATGTCCTTAGTGCTTAACTTCAAATCTTGAAAACTAAATAATGGTGTACTCACAAGCTTTTGCGCCACTTCATGCATTTGAAGTTGGCATTCCATAAGCTGATCAATGGAAAATTGTGTGTTTTCCTGATGTACATGTACTCCTGGGACATGAGAATTTGATGCCCTAACAGCTTATGGTGTAGTAGTCTCCTCCCCCCTCGCCAACAAGGTGCGTTCTTCTTCCATGTTGAGAGGACGAAAAGATTGTGGCATGACTGTTCAAGCTCCTTTAGCCCTGGTAATAGGACTTGAACTAGATGCGATCCATTAGTCTAAATTACCTGCCTAGTGGCAAAAACTCTAGGTGCCACACTAGCTTCTTGTGCCGCAACATAGGAAGGGCAAAAATATGTAGCAAATTCTGATGTGAGACTAGAATTGTGTGGAGTGGAGAGAACATACTCCCCAACCATGGCATCGTGTGGAAGGCCATAGAATGACCTAGGAGGTCCCTCTCGTGATCCTGAACTTTATACAGGTTGGGCATGACTAGCTGGTTGGGAGGACTTGCCTTTTAGACTAGCAAGTTGGGCTCTCAATGATTTGAGTTCATTTTGTAAAGTTTGAACTTGAATTGCATGGGCTTGAAGCACCTCCCTCTTGTCAACATTGTGCTCCTTCTTCTTAACATTCTTGTTGGAATTACCCTTGGTGGGCAAAGTGTGAGTGGAAGGCTGAGGTGCCTTGGCTTTTGGTTGAGGGACAGCGGAAGATGCTGGCAAATTTTGCAGTTGTAATCGGAGTTGCTTCCGCTCTGGGAACTTGGCAAAACAAACAAATTCTTGATGTCCCTCTTTCCCACAATAATCACCAAAGAGATCCTCGGAAGGAATGTTGCACTCACTAGCTTTGTGGGCGGGATTGCCACAATAGTTGCATGAAGGTAGGATGGGTGTAGCCGAGTGCACCGTTTTAGTCCTTGAAGAAGAATGCGATGATCTAGTTGGCGTAGCTGGTGTAGGTTGAGGCCTTGAACGTGATGGAGGCTTCATAGTATTGGCCTCATAGTGTGCATGAGCTAGTTCCAGCTTTTCGGAAATGTTGTACACATCCAGCAAAGTGTACGAATCTCCAAATTCTACAAAGACCCGTTGCAAAACCTGCGTGTGGAGTGTTGGAGTACCTTCCAATGAACGAAGATACCAATGGGCAACTTCCAAGTCGATGATGTTTTGGGTATCCTCTTTGAGTTTGAGAAGCTTCCTGTAGAGCATCTTGAGGGTTTCATCCTTTTGTCGAGAAAAGGTGACGAGTTGTAAATTTTTTTTCAGAACTTTTGACTAGAAATTCCAACTCAAGAATTCGAAAGAATTCCCCCACTGGATCAGCAAAAGCTGGCACATCAGTGGTGAGAGGAATGTTTGTAGTAACAATAATGAGTTGTTGAGGAGAGATGTTTATTGAGGTGGGTACCGGGTCTGGATTATTCGGCACAATCCCGTGATGTGCAATTGTAGCTTGCAATGCTGCTTGAGAGGCGGTGGCAATGGCTATGGCATAAGCTAGATTGGGAATTTGAGTGACACCCAAAATCCTTGCAGAATGTTGCTCGTAGACATCCAATGCCTCATAGTGCACATAACGAGCCAATTGTTTGAATGCAAACGCTTCGGTGTAATTAGCGCCATACTTAAGCTCCAATTCACAAACCACAGTTGAGAAAGTTTCCTTGAACTCCCTCAAAGAAATTATACCTGGCCTTCCGCTGAACTTCTCAATTTTTCTAGAGGAACTACTGACCTCCATGGTGTATATGGGTGTTGAGGTAACTGCTTGCAACGAAATATACGGTGATGGTGCAAATTGTATCTTGTATATTTTTTATTTAGATTTTGCAATATTGTGTATTCTTTATGTTTTGTCATCTTCTTGATTTACGATACTATCTTCTGCATTTTTTCTATCACTTCTAGCTATGTTTAACTATGAGTTTTTTTTTAATGCACAAAATAATAATGAGGGCGTGTCCTTGATGGACTAATCACATTGTTAAATTACAATGTACCTCCTTAGTTGACAAGTAAAATGTTGTCATCATGTTCGCATTATTGATTCCTAGGAAGGAGTTTATCACATCTAAACATTTTCATATTTTTCTACAACCATTAGTTGAGGAGTTGCAACAACTTTGGATTAGATTTCCAACATATGATGTGCAAAAACCTTTTGGCTCTAGGTCATTTACATTGAAAGGTATGCTTAATCAAACCATCCACAATCTCCTCGAGTATGGGACAATCATATGCATGGCACATCAAGGATTTGTTGCATGTTTGATACGTAGCCCATAGTTTAAGGGGGAGCACTTAATGAAATTTGGGAAACAGACCTACACTGGAACATGTAGATGGTTAACGGAAGGGCCCCTTAAAGGTCCACTAGAATGAAAGACCATTTTAATGGTTGGTTGAAACACACCCTAAACCAAAAATTGTTATGGTAGATGAACAATTGGTTCAAGTTGCAAAATATAAATCTTGGCTAGATTTAGGTGGCAAAGATGGTGGAATTGGGGACCCATCCAAAGAACATGAAGTCAAGCATTAGAGTGTGTTATATGACTTACTATATTGGCAACTATGTAATTGATATATCTACGTCTCGTTATTGAGTTGTAATTGTGCATTGAACATAGAAGTTAAATGCATGTGAATTGGTATGGTAGGTATGTTTCTAAACACTTTATTGGTTTTATAAAATTGGCCCAAAAACAAGTTAATGTTTAGTTATTAGAAGTGTTTGTTGTAGTCATAGTCTAGTTAATTGTTAGTTATAGGTTAGTCATATGCAAATGAAATGTTTGGTCATTTGAAGACATATGTGTGGCAACATTTGAAGATATTATGATTTTGTTGTTTGGATTTTGTGAAATTTAGACTAGGTTATCAATCACAAAAAAGTTAGTGTTGACTTTTATGAAGTTCAATCATGTAGTGAATTTAAACATAAAACAATGAGTACATTCTTATGGGGTTACCATTTTGTTGACATATATTGTTTATGGAATATTCTAACGGGGCTACCATTTTATTGGCAAATTGTTTATGGGCTGATGTAAGAAGTATGCAATTATTAATTTGCAAAGAACTAACCACATCACCTATGGTGAACTATGATTGTCTCAAGAGCTTTTGGTCCGATTGACATTAGTTGTCATGCATTGTGAACAAAATTTTATTAAAAATATATTGAAAATAGTGATTAGTGAAAATGACATAGGAAAGTGAGGCATGATTTGCAATGTAGAAACATGAGACAACATGTGTGGTTAGCTATAAATGTTCAAAGATGTCGCAACCCCACTTTGGGCAAAGGGGGAGAATGCAACTTCCATTCCCAAATGTGGAAGACTTGGAGTCCTCCGGGACTCCCGAAAATTTAGAAGACTATTTGAGGGGTCAAATCTCCTCATCTTGGCGCGTTCTTTATGTCATTGGAAAGGTATTGAATTGTAGATGTCCAAAATGGCCTCGCATGAGCCATTTGGACATCTGCAGCCCAAGTTATGGGCAAAAGAAGGGCCGGGAGTCAAACTGGCAATTTGACTCCCGACCACTAAAAGTCGGGAATTGACGTTTTCCCGAAATCCGATTTGAGAGTGCGACATGGCGTTGGAAAGCTCTCGAAGAGAGCTACAACTTTGTTTTAGACCTCGTCTTCATTGGACTCTGCAGTCGGGAAATATGAGCTCCCAAAATCTCGGGACTCCAACCCGGGACAGTTTCGGGACTCCAACTTGGGAGTCTTGGGAAAAAGTGCCATTTGGATGCAAGTCCTGTGAAGAGTTGCAGAGAATACTATATGGGGGAAGGTGGTGGCTTCCCCCAAGTCCGGGTCGTGGTGAATCTTGCGTGTCAAAGTGCTCGTGGCTTGTCCCAACACCCAAGGGTGTTCCCGAATGCTAACTAACCCTTTGTGGTTGGTTTTTGGATGCAGATTCAAGCTTGATCTTCTAGTCCATCTTCCTAGTCTAATCCCAGGACTTCTAGCACGCCCCTCTACCCCTTTTTAGTGTTGGAAGTTGGGAACGCCCCTCAAGTCCCAACTTTTCGCAACTCTACATAGTTGGACCCTCAAGTGGGTTCAACAAGGGACTTGGGAGTGCGTCAAAAGAGGTGGCAAGATGTTGAAACCGATAACGCCCTATGTGTTGACGTTAAATGAGTTTGACATATTTGAAACCATAATTGAAAAATTGCAAACACCATCAAAACATGTGTTTAACAATGGGGAAATATATCAAGATGAATAATTTTGGAAGTTTAAAATCACATGATTACCATGTTTTGATGAAGCAATTTTTACCTTTAGGTGGAAGGCTTCAAATGGATGTGAAGAAAATTTCTAGAATTTTTAGGCAAATTTGTAACAAGGTTTGGAATCTAAGTGAAATTGAATCATTTATAGTAAATGTTGTAATTAACTTTGTTTTAATGGAAATGCATTTTTCGCTTTCTTTTTTTGACATCATGACTCATTTGTTGTACCATCTTATGGATGAATTAGATATGTGGACCAATGGTCATTAAATGTATGTATTTATTTGAAAGGTACATTACGGATGAATGCCTCGGTTTCATAATCGAATATTTGCAAAGATTTGAGGTTGTGCAGTGGCACATATGGGATGTTGAGGAGGAAGAAAGAGATACTAATGAAGTTTTGGAAGGTGATGGTTAGAAGTATTGATGATTCTAATCTTGCAGGACCTTGCCCACCAATATATACATATTAACCAACATCAGCCTAATGCATTAATACAAAAGTGGGGTGTAGTTCACTAGCCTAAGGTTGCTCTACGTGTTGAGATGGGTTTGTCCAACATTTCAACAAGCTCCCAATCACAACGGAAACCAAATTTACATCAAATCATTACATGACCTTAAAAATGAAATATGTTCTTTGCATTTTAGTGATTTCACCCTGGTTAAAGTTATTTCATTATAAACTCATTATGTAAACATCATGTTTTAATACTAGTTAACATAATTCAACATTATAATTTATTATGGTAAACATGTTTATTCTTATGTTGTTTTAAATATCCTAGGTTATTTTATGATACACATTATGTTATTTTAGGCTACCTTAATTATTTTAACTTATATCTTAAGTTATTTTAAATTATTATACCTCTGGTTATACCCAAGACTATTATAATTTATTCTACCTTAAGGTATCTTAGCTTATTATAAGCTTTTTATTTGAAGTTATTTTAAATTAAATTATTCAACTAACCCGAGGTTAAACCTTAGGCTATTCAAGGTCATTTACTTTATGTTATTATAATTTATTTTATCTTAAAATATAATAATTTAAAACAAAAAATTAAAATATAATGACATAAGGTAGTTTAATATAAAATAACCAATCAATAGCTTATAATAGTAAAAAAATGACATATAATAAAATATCCAATAATACTTTTAAAGAACTTGTAATAAAATAACTTAAAATAATTAAGAATAATATTCAACAAAATAGTTTAAAATAGCCAAGAATAACCAATAATAATCAATAATAACCTACAATAGAATAATTAATAATAGTCAATGATAAAATAATCAACAATAGCTAGCAATAACATATGATAAAATAATCAATAATAACATATGGTAAGTAACATTGAATAACCAATAATAACATGTGATACAAGAACTAAAAATAACATATGATAAATAGCCTAGAATAACCAAGAATAATTTATGATAAAATAACTAACAATAGTTTATGATAGAATAACCAAAAGTAGTTTATGGAAAATAATTTAGAATAACCAACAATAGGCTATGGTAAAATTGCCTAGAATAGTTAAAAATAACTTAGAATAAAATAGCCAACAATAACCTATGATAGAATAACAAAAAATAGCCTATGATAAAATAATAAAAAATCATTAATAATAGCCTATGGTAATATAACCTAGAATAACAAACAATAGCCTACAATAGAATAACCACCAATAGCCTATGGTAATATAATTTAGAAGAACCAACAATAGCCTACAATAAAATAACCACCAATAGCCTATGGTAATATAACCTAGATAAACCAACAATAACTTATAATACAATAGCCACTGATAGCCTATGGTAATATAACCTTGAATAGCCAACAATAACTTACAATAAAATAACCACTAATAGCCTATGGTAATATAACTTAAAAGAACTAACAATAATTTACAATAGAATAACCACTAATAGCTTATGGAGATATAACCTCGAATAGCCAACAATGATTTAAAATAAAATAACCACCAATAGCTTACGGTAATATAACCTCAAATAGCCAACAATAACTTACAATAGAATAACCACCAATAGTTTATGGTAATATAACCTAGAATAACCAATAATAACTTATAATAAAATAACCAACAATAGCCTATGGTAATTTAATTTAAAATAACCAACAATGATTACAATAAAACATCCACCAATAGCCTACAATATAATATCCACCAATAGCTTATAATAAAATATCTGTTAATAGTCGACAATAAAATAGGCTCCAATAACCTATGGCAATATAACCTACAATAGCCACCAATAGCCTATGGTAATATAACCTATAATATCCACCAATAGCCTATGGTGAAATAACATAGAATAACCAATAATGGCATATGATATAATAGCTTAAAATAACCTTGAATTGTTAAGAATAACAAAGAATTTGCCAATAATAATCTACGGTTAATGAGCTTAGGGTTGGATGCGGGAATAGTTGATGAAAATGTAGCATCAACTGCCTTTAATCAAATTAGATCTTCATCACTCTTAAATGTTGAAAGTGTGCATTTGGAATTGAACAGTGTGACATTTTAGATGTTGCTAATGTTTCACATGTTGTGGCTATAGAAACACAACTTGTGGTTTAGAAACCTCACATCCGCATGTCTATTTGTTGGAGATTTTTTGTTATGAATGATGTGCTATTTGTGGATTTTGTGAATCCACAAATGTTATAGTGCATAATATGTAGATATGAGCAAACAACCAATGATGTTTTGGCTCAAAGATCTATTATGCACAAAGGTTTAATTAACTATAACAAAGTTGATGGGATCAATCCCATGAGTATTTATGTGCAAATTACACATTTGAAGTTGTTTGTTATGAGGAAACAACAATTTAGTGTGGTGGTTGAACCTACCACTATTCATGCTTAATAGATGGGGAAAAAAATGATAAGGCCTTTTAGTTGTGTAATTATTGAATTTTTTGGTGCCACAAACCTATACAAAAAATTAATGAACACCAATAGGGTGAAAACACAATCAAAAGAACAAGGGGCGTTAAAATAAAAGTCCTTTTCCAAGGATTGCACATGATATTTGTCATTTTTGTGTTTGATTATAACTTTAAGTTTTGTATTTCGAGTACCCCATTTAACACTTCATTTTAGAAATAAATACATTTTGCATTCACTATATCACAAATATTATGCATTCATTATATCATATATATTCATTATATCATTCATTATATCATAGATTTTATGCATTCATGCCCTCTACAACATAAATATGAACAACTTTTGTTAAATACGCATTTTCAAATTTCATAATTTTTAGGGTCAAAAACACTTTTGAGCCAAATGTGCTCAAATGGGTTATAAAAATAATTTTCATTAGTTCAAGTTTTTTTTCCTTTCTAATCATCAATGTTAAAATCCTCTCCAATTTTCAAAAGGAATGGTGCACATTTGGTAGAAAAAAACTACATTAAAAAAAACAAGGATTGTCTACTTTCGAGGTTTGAGTGCTTTGAACATGCAAAAACATTTTTGATTTGTGTCAAACTTTGACCATGTAAACTTTGCAATTAAGGAAAAATATTCGATAAAAAAAATGACAGTCTAAAGTATTATGCTTCATTTGTGATCTTTCAAACATACGAAAATGTAATTTTAAGGAGTGTCCACTCACTTGGGTGACAATGTTGACTATGTTTTTATTGAGTAGCAGTTTTAAGAAGATTCAATATTTTATTCTTGTAAGGGTTTCATGCCTTTATCTAGTTGTGAAAACATTTGGCTTCAAAAGTTAGTTTTACACCAATGCCCCCATGTGGTTTTTCCATCTTGATCTTTTTTTGTGGAATAAGTGTTATTTGCCATAGTCAAGAAGACCATGGACCAACATGTTTTGTTGAGTCTTGCATCTGCAATAGTACTGTCTATTAGTTTTGATTTACAAAAGTCTCACAATGATGTCGATATTTTTGCTTTGGTTATCAATTTTTTGAGTGACACCTAGGTTCCCATGCATGTCAATGTGGGGTTATTTGAAGTGAATGAGACAACCAAATAGTTCATGGTTACATAATTCTAGTTTTTGTTGAAGGAATTTGGGTTGTTGCATCGGGTGATCGCCTTTGTAAAAGACGAAGGCATTAATTTGACAGCTATGGCAGCAACTTTACATTCTATCATCGATTGTGAATCTTTAAAAATTCTTAAGAGGAGATGGTGCCTTGAAAAAATATTCATACCCTTGGTAGAAGATGTGGAAATTGGCTTCCTTAAAGGAAATTGATGTGATTTTACTTATACATGTTTTGGATAGGAACATTGTTTTTGTTTAGTGAGGTCCAAGGATGTGGAAGTTGTTGAGAATGAGATGGGAGTTAAGAAGCGAGTCGAGGAAAGGCAAATAGGCGAAAAGAATGGAAGTTGTTGAGAATGAGATGGGGGTTAAGAAGCAAGTTGAGGAAAGGCAAATAGGCAAAAAGAATGGAAGTTGTTGAGAATGAGATGGGAGTTAAGAAGTGAATTGGGGAAGGGCAAGTAGGTGAAAGAAAGGCTTGGGGGTAGTAGGCACAAGGCTTGGGTTTTGTTGAGTGCACCATGGGAAGCATTAGGTGGGGTTTACTTCCACTCATGGGG
>Ga0209611_10004159_pt1 | contig 24843 bp, 12 predicted proteins | sample S1TSphgellanicum_3_FD_187693 | JGI IMG/M metagenome (GOLD analysis project Ga0209611, IMG submission 187693) | Host-associated microbial communities from peat moss isolated from Minnesota, USA - S1T2_Fc - Sphagnum magellanicum MG (SPAdes) (version 2) | ecosystem: Host-associated > Plants > Peat...
ATGGTTGCCCACTTAATCCCTGCAAAACCAAAGTGAAAAAAACCCAAGATCAATGCTTTGTGCAAAAGCAAACATATGTTTTTTGCAACAGCGGAACAATCTTGAACAGGCCAATTTTTGAAAGAAAATTACACACATAATTTGTACCAATCCATTCAGGATAAGCTAATAAGAGAAGATACCAAATTAATGGCCATTGGAATGCTCATTTTCAAGTGATCCCAAGTTGCAAGATTGTCGCCAGTCCATGTGGCTGCATATCGATGACTCCCAAGGAACCCAGCTTGTGTCAAGACAAATGGTCTTTTACTGGGATTTGCAAGCAACATCCCCTCAAACGTAGACCTTGCCTGCAACATACCATACACCTGCCAACGAACACACACGCACACCCACCCAAGAAATTTTGAACCTTGATCCATGAATGTGTTGCAATTACAATCCACTAAGACACCAGAAAGAAAAATGATAAAAAGGATTGCAGAGTGCACATTGTGATAGTAAGAGTGCAATTAAGGGCCACCCAGGTCTTCGTCTCCTTGGTGTATATTCGACTCTGGCATTGTCTTTGATACTATCTGTTCATCACCCACACACAGCAGCCCTTTTTTCTATCACAACATTGGCACAGACCACATGCAGCAAAACCTGACAATCTACAGCCATACAAAGAGAGAAAATAAGTGATTTTGTGCTGATATGCCATATTTCTGGAGATGTACACAATCAGAAGAGATGTGCTTGTGGGTAATGGGATTAAAGTTTATGTCACCTTGAACACTACAGGTTCATTCATATCATTCCAGATTCCATCAATATCATTGCCAACAAACTCTTTCACCAATTCTGCCCACCATGTCCACACTTTCGACTGTGTAAAATCTGGGAACACAACTGGTCCTGGCCAACATTCACCTACAGACGAAAAAAAGAAATGAGAAAGAGATTGCCCACAGGAGGTCAACACACACAAATTTTAACAACAGGAGGATCGGCTTCACACCTTCGACTACATCAAAGGCTTTGTGGTGATGAACAACCACGACCCGATCAATGGCTTGAAATCCGTCCCTTTCTCGTCTGATGCAGATCAAGCTATGAGCGCCATGAGCAGTAGCATGTTACCTGCAGCAGCAGCAACAGCTTCTAACGTGCTATACAACCTGTTGTTAATTACAACCTTGCAGATGTTGGTTCGGCTCTAGAAAATATAAAAACACTGCTGCAACATCCCATAGACCCCAGCTCATTAGCTTTTGCTCTTCATGATCTTCTTCTGTAGTCGCTAGAGAAGAAGAAAAAGACTTGCAGCAGCAGCAGCTTCTAACGTGATGTACTACTTGGAAGCTGTTGTTGATTACAACCTCGCAGATGTTGGTCCGACTCTAGAAAACATAAAAACACTGCTACAACATCCCGTAAACCCCAGCTCATCAGCTTTTGCTTTTCATGATCTTCTTCTGTAGTCGATAAGGAAGAAGAAAAAGACTTGCAACAGCAGCATCATAGTTAATGATTTGATGCTAGAAACCTAGTACTTGATGATTCTCAATTCTATTTTTTTTTGGGTTATTGTTCCTTTGGTGGTGCCTACAGAGAGTTGAGAAGATGTTGACACCTTTGAGTTTCATCCGGTCGCTCCTATTCAACACAAACATCTCCTACTTCAAGTTTCTGAACTAAGTCCACTATGTGGAATTGAGCTTGCGTGCACAACAACTATGGGATGTGTTGCACCCTTGGTTAAACATCTTCGTCCTTGCATCTTCCATGACCACTTTCGACTCCTTGGTGTTCTAGCAGCTTGTTCCTGTGGAGTATGGTGGACCCCCACCATGTATTTGAGATTCTTCTTCAAGGCATGAATGCTTTGTGTCTTATGGGTAGACTCCATCATTCCCTCCAAAACGATCTTGGTCACAATAGAAGCTAGCTTCTATCGCAGTGTAGTGCATGTAGGGCCTGCAGGAACGTGATGATCATGAGATATTATGCGGCCGTCATGCTGCAGGTGCTTGATCATGAAATCATTATGCACCACCATTGCGTGCTGTTGTTGCTTTTCCTTCTTCTGCAACTGCTCTGCATGAAGAAGCTCGACCTGCAGGTGGCGCTTAGACTCGTGACCAAAGAAGAAGTTGGAAAATAAGGAAGCAACGTGGTGGAAAAGTCTCTCCAAGAAGAAAATCTTCTCATTCAACCTCTCCTTGATCAAGCTTGAGGTTTGTAATACCGTTTTCCAATAGCTTGCAGGTTCGAAACTCCAAAGACAGTGCACAACCGCTGCACCACTAGTTATACCCGTGCGTTCGACCTCTTGATGTTCTCCTTGTGCAACAGCAACAGCAGCAACAGGATCAGAACTTGTGTGGATAAACTGTTGCCACCACCATGAGTCGTCCTCCTCCCATTCCTCATCTTCTTCTTCCGGGATGAGGAACTTCCGGGACGGATGATGGGACGGATGGATGGAAAGGACGACCACCCAAGGATATTATATTAATAGACATATGTGACCAAAGTTTTTTCCATTAAAACAAATAAAACCTCTTCCACAACCTTTTTTTTATGGGAAGATAACCTTTGGGTATAACATGTAAGCCATTTAATGCAACCAAATGGATTCCATTGTTTTCACTGGCAAAATCCTTTTTATCACATACAACATTATATATTCTAGGAAAGCAATTTGGGTTTCATGGTCTTTTTTAAATGGTTAATAAATTGTAAAAGGGAAAAATCCAAAGTTATAGTTGGGGTAACATGTGAGCATTTAATGGTTCGTTCATGTTCAAGTGAAAATTTGAAGCAATTTTTTCCATGTACCTCTTTAGTAATGCACTATTTTTCAACTCCACATGTTTCTTCATAAAAGTCATGCCATATGCCATCAGACTAGGGTAAGCAATAAGCCCCTTCTAGCATTTAATGCATAAGGCTAGAGTTTCAAGTGCTACAATTTCATTGTGACAAATGATACATTTCATTATTTGGTTTTGAGTAAGATTAACAAGTTGATTGTTGTTCACTTGCAAAGAAGCCCATGTGGAGGAATCATGGTAGTGAAACTTCCATGTAGCAAGTTGTTTTTTCATATAATTTGTCAAGTGCATTTCAACAACCCATTATTCTTTAGTTACATGCTCTTCATCTTCACCTTCAACATTATTATTAAAATAATAGAATTTGTAATCATTCGTGGGGGACTAAAATCATGCACATTAAAACCGTGCAAATCAACTAAATTATTTGAAAAATCCATCACAATTATTAGATGCAATATATTTAGGAAAGGTTGAAACCAACAAATACCAAAAGAAGCACTTTGAAAGCTTTCAACAAGCTTGAGACAATAAACTAGTTAGTTGACAAAGCTCTTGGGAACAATGAGTGAAGAAATGAACAAGTAGCACAATGTGCATGAATTATGGCATTTGACAATTTTCAACAGTCCCCAATAAATAGAACATCTTGGACATTTTTATGACCTTGAAAGCTTGCAACAAAGAAAAAATCACAAAGTTCTTCACAAAGTATGCATGATTACACACACTTGACACATAAAGCAAACACACTTAAAACATCTAGAAAGAAAAAGTTTTTAGTGAACACTACAACAAATCATAGCTTAATTGACTTGAAATTTTGGTCAAAACATACACAAAAGTGACAACCACCTAGAAAAACCCTCTAGTCATTTTGGACAAGTCATTTTTAACATTTTCCAATGTGATTAGGTAGTTTTTTTTACTAGACTTAAGGTGGCACTTTTGACATTGGTTTTTTTAATTGGTGGTTTATGTTACTTTGATTTTTTAACCAATCTAGTCTTTTTGATTAATGACTTTTTTGACTAATCAAATACAACCACTTAATATGGTAGTTGTGGAATGACACATGGCATAATCATATGTTGACACATGTCAATAGTTTGTTATGTGATAAAAGGTGCATTAGCATGTATTGTACATGCAGCATACATTATACATTGTACATCATACATTATACAACATACACCATATATCATACTATACATCATTACGAATACACATTCATATATTTGATTTGGTTGAATTCAAACCCAATACCTCATGGAAGCATTGTAATGCCATTGCCACTAAGCTACACAACTTCTTGTTGAAAAAACATGTGTAACATTTGCAACACAATCTTATAGTCTATTTAAAGATCTATCCAATGCAATCAATATATTCTATAAATGCTCATATAAATTATAAAAAATAACTTTGAAAAATAGATATTGTTAACATATTTGAACATGTTAAATGTTTAGCATAAACATGATAAAGTATGCTAATTGAAGACACTTGTTGTTTTTTTTAAAAATATCCATAAAATATACCTTAATATATTGAATCCATGAATATTATTTAAGTCAATGATCAACATTAAAAAGTTATTTGATTTCATTGCATAATATTGAAAAACCACATGTTTTAATATGCATTTAAGTACATTTTTTGAAATGTAAATATTAAAAAATATGTGTCATAGTTTTGCAAATTGAATTACAAGTATATGAAAGTGAAACATCAATTAGAATTATTGTACCTTCAAATTGATAAAGACCTAATGTGTATGGATATAGTTTCAACTTTTCATATTATAGTCATAATCTATCAAAGTTTTAATGTAAACGTAATTTGGAAAATTTGAACAACTAACCAATTTAAAACATACTTTTCATTCACTTTTCTTATATAGAAATTCCTCAAACTTTATGTTCAACTTACAATAAATTCAATGAAATACTTTATGATTTCAAAATGCAATTTAAATAGGGTTTTAATATCTTTTTGAATGTGAATGTTGAAAAGAAAATATTATTGAAATCCAATTTTCTTAAGATTATTTTTTTGGCATACTTTATCATGCTTGGACCCTATTTCAAACTCCATGTGATTGAATTAAAAGTAGGGCATGTCATAAATAGGTAAGTAGGTAACAATATGGTAGGTGGGAAGTAGGAGGTAGGTAGAACTAACTTACATGTAGGACAATGGGTAGGTAGGTAATGTACAATTATAAATAGGTAAGTTGGAGGTAGGTAGGTAAGTAGGAAGGTTACATAATTATATTTTAGGTAAGTTGGAGATAGGCAAATCTACATAAGTTATAAGATGTTAGGTAGGTATGTTATATATATACAAGACAATGGGTAGGCCAGCAGGTAAGTAGGTAGGTAAATAGGAAGGTTAAGTAATTATACTTGTAAGTAAGTTGGAGACAAGTAAATTTACATAAGTTGGGTGGTTACATACTATAATGGACCATTATGGAAATCACAATGGCAATTTTTCTTGGATTTGAAAAATGTTCTTGCATACAATTCTTAACATTTGTTGAATATAACAAAAAGAAACTCACTTATGTAAAGCTAAGACATGAAGGTTATAAACATTAAAAGAAACACATTAAAATCATGAATGTTCAATTAATAATGGACTTTACAATCTTGGTCAAACAAAATGTCATGAACTATAAAGTCTTGGATATGGATTTTTATCTCACAATGTGTTTATGTAATGTATGTGAAACTTTGGGATATAAAATATTTGAAGTTTAAAACATTAAAGGTTCATTTAATGAATGAAACATTGTTTTAACTTTTGTGTTCCGTAACATCGAATATGTAGCCCTTGAAATATTTCACAAAGTCCATAAAGGCATAAAAAATGTTGATTTTTTTTACTTTGTTATAAGAAAGACCTTTTAAATGGTTTTTAACATGGCGATTTTTTTTTTAATTGGAAAAAATTGAAATTTTGGAATGAAAATTACATGGTAAATTTTAAGCCAATTTCAAATATAGTAGAAATGGACTTTCAAAAGGGACTTTGATATGTCGATGTTGGTTCACTTTAATATGCTTTCACTTAGTTGTAAATTTTTTTGTAAGTATGTTGTATTGTAAGACATGTTAAGTGGGACATAGATTGTAAGTAAATAAATAAGGAGGGTTAGGTAATTATAAGTATGTAGATTGGAAGTATGTAGATAGATCTTATAGCTAGGTATATAAGATGGTTGGTAAATAGGTAGGTGGGTGGGTAATGTACAATTATAAGTAGGTAGGTTAGAGGTAGGTAAACTTAGGTAGGTTATAATTAAGTATTTTATAAGATGGTAAGTAGAAGGTAGGTAAGGTATTATGTATATATAGGTTTATGTATATATATAGGACATAAAAAGTATGAGGTAAATATGCAAGTGGTAGCAAGTAAGCTGTAAGTACTAGGTTGTAGGATGGAAGTTAATTAAATAACCTAGGTTTTGTAGCCTTGCGTTACCTACCTACTTACTTACCTACCTACCTATTTAGCCTAATGTGTTAGTTTACATAAGATGTCCCATTTGACAAAAATATTATTAATCATTTTGACTAAGGGTGTCATTTATTTTTGTTCAATTTGATTAGATGTTGCATTTGATTGGAAAACCATTGGTCATCTTGACTAGAAAATGTCACTTTTTTTTGTTAAATTTAACTAGATGTTTCATTTCACTAAAAAATCATAGATCATTTTGACTAAGGTAATCATTTTTTTTCAACTTGATTAAATGCCAAATTTGATTAATAGTCAAAAAATACACATGTCATTCAAGCCCCAACCCTTTAATCAAAATGTACATGTGCACTCATAAAATTTTAAAAAAAAAAATCAACTTGAACCTTCTAAAAAATCATGATTTGTTGTAGTGAAAGTTGTCAACAACTTGGATGGACAAATAAAATACCTTGAATATAAAAGCTTTGAACAAAGCCTTTGACAACTCTAACAAACAAACATAACACCTTGAAAGCAAAAACTTTTAGCAAGTTGATTGAGAACTTGAAATGACAAGATGATGAAACAACCTTGAAAGCTTGAGAAAAGAAAACAAAATACACAAAATTTACACATAAAACAAAATGTAAGAACAAAAATTTGTTTTACCAATCTTCAACAAAATGCAAAACAAGTGAGGATTTTCAAACTACTCATCTTCTTTAACTCTAAAGTTGTGTGCAATTTGCATAGCCCCCAACAATCTCCTATCATTACTTAGCCATTGGAATGTTGCTCCATTGATGTAACAATGGTGCTCAATTATAGATAACCACATTCAAAGAAATGGTAAAAGGCTACAAGCTCTAGCCTTCTCAAGTCTACAAACCTTTGAACATTTCTCAATTCTTATTTCCTAAACCCTAAATTGAACACCCATCCCTTTGGGTATGAAAAGGATATTTAACCCAATGCTTTATCAAATATCTTCACATATTATTTGCAACGAATCAATAGTGATGACGGTTATTAACAATGGGACAATGCCAAGGGCAAGAATAAGATTACAAAAATTGAAAACCCTGAGTAGGAGGCAGGTCCTAGGTCTTTTACCAATTTGACCTTTGATATTATATACATGTACACCTGTTCAAAAACCCAACAGGTATTTGATGCCAGGCCTCATACCCACCCCACACTGTTTCACACCAGCCACTGGGCAAAATAGGATACTTTCCATGAGGTTCCCACAAAATGAACTCACAGCTCATAGCAACACCTGGTGAACATCCCCTCAAAACAGGGGACCAAATGAAAACTACCTACATGGAATGTATAATTTCTCCTTGAGAGAGGGTAGAGCCAACAGAAGACTACAACATGCATGAGTCACGACAAAGAGCAAATGAGACTCAAATTGGTAGGTAAGTTATTGTAACAGAACAGAAGAATAAAAAATAGAATAAAAGATTGATGGCCAGAACCATCACAGGGGAGACAAAAAGGGAAGGCCAAAGAAAGGCAAAAGTATAAGTTATTGTAAAAGTATAATTGGCGCCTCAACTTTACCAATTTTTAGGGCACCTTCAATGCCAACAGTACAATGGCCTTTATAAAATTTTGGGACGAACTGCAGTTTTAAAACTCAGTCCTAACTCTTGAGTGTTTTTCCCCTGCAAATTTTATCATACATGGGAATTTTTTGGATTTTTTTAAAAGCTAAAATTCAACTAATTTTGCCTAATTTTTCATATAGATTTGCCAAAAAAATTATTTCAAAAAAGAATGTATACCTTACCTATAAATATGCACCAAATACAATGACTTCAAAAATGCCATTAAAAGAAAATGACTACTTTTAATTGGCCAATCATAATGACTGACCCATATGGTGGCAGTTAATTAGTCTTGCAATTTGTACTGTCTAACTTTCATGTTTATGTTTATCAGTAAAAATGAAGAAATAATTGACACTCTATGTTTGAGATGAGAAGCATTGATAGAGGCCCCAGATATACTGGGGGTGTGAGTGGAGATGCCCTTGTTTGTGTAATTGTCAAACTTTTCACCTTTCTTGTAGCCTCGTAGTTGCCATATTTCACCTAGGAAATGTTAAATTTGGAGAAGACTTATTAGAGTTATCTGCAAAGCAACCCTGTCTTCACCCTGTCTTTCACCCCCTATCCCCTCATTCAGTGGTATCCGCAAAGTAAAGACATTTTAATAAATCTCACTATGAAATGCTGCAAGTCAGTATGAAGCGCTGATACTTAGCATTTACTGTACAAGGTTCGAGACTAATTATAGTACTTGTACAATTAGGAGCAGTCAAAATATATGTAGCAGCCGTGGAGGCGCTCAGGAAAAAGGACCAGAACCCTGAATTTGGTCATACACAGGTGAGATTCAGAAAAAACCTGCAAAAAAGTACATTAGCATTCAAGGGGGGATGAAACTCAGAAACCATCAAGTTTGGTGGCAAACTGAGGTTCATGCTGTGTTTTTCTTACTTTACAGATTCTAATGACCAAACGCTCTTGAGCTTGTGATTTATCTTCACCAACCATAACCTCTTGCCCTTCCTTTCTGGTGCATGCAATGATCTAGACAGGATGTTGAATATGAATTTTCATTCATGGAGAAAAGGGTTGCATGACTTTTCTTCCATCAACAGGAGAGTTCCGCTGTAGCTCTCGGACTTCTGAAGAGTAGGCTATTGTAATGAGCTTAATGTCATCAGTTACTGAAAATACTTTCCACATCCAGTGCCTCAGCTATTTCTGGCGGTTAGTTACTTAGTGATTTTTTAGACTCTTTTTTGCCATTTTGGAAAAAACAAAAGGAATATTCTGTCACAAATTCCCTTTTCTAAATCACCAGAAAATTGCCACAATTGCCTACAATATGAAGGCAGTTTAAGATTTTCTACTTTCAAGTTTTGAATATCGCCCAATTTGACTAAATATACTTATAGATGATTGTGACTTGAGCAACATCACAAAATTCACAAAACTGGAAAAAAGAAAGAAAAAAAAGAAAAAAGAGACACTGTTCTAACTTCTGAGTGTGACTCCCTCAGAATTTTGGAATAATTTAATGTAAAATTGTTGTTGGTACATTATACGGTGTGCCCTAAGTATTAGCTACCTGCATTATTGCTGCGTGATGAGCTTCCCTCAAGAGACGAACTGGTCCCGGGATCGATTCCCTCTGCCGACCGTCACCATCTTCTGGGGTGGAGCTCCCGCTGCAGGCAGGCTGCTTGCTTGCTTGCTGCTGGCTGCTGCTGTGGTCGTGTTAGTGGTCGTGGTGGTTTCCTTTGTGTAGCGGACGAGTTTCTGGGAAGCCTTAGATCGATGGCGTCGTCGATCGCGGGTGCGAAGCTCCGTGCCATACAAGCGCAAGGAACCAACAAGACTTGTGTGGACTGTGCCCAGAAGAATCCGCAATGGGCGTCTGTGACATACGGCGTTTTCATCTGCTTGGAGTGTTCGGGCCTGCACCGCGGGTTGGGCGTGCACATCAGTTTCGTGAGATCAGTGACAATGGATTCTTGGTCCGACGTGCAGCTGAAGAAAATGGAAGTCGGAGGTAATCAGGCGTTGAATAGCTTTCTGTTGCAGTACGGCATTGCCAAGGAGACTGACATCGTGACCAAGTACAACAGCAAAGGTGCGGCTGTGTACCGGGAGAGGATCCAAACGTTAGCTGAAGGACGCCCCTGGATCGCTCCTCCTGTGGTGAAGGAGACGAAGGCCATTGGAGTTAGCAGCAAAGAAAGTGGAGGAATAGGGAATGGAAGATCTGGAGGAGGAGAAGGAAGAGAGAGATCTGTGAGCAATGGATGGGACGACTGGGACGTGGAGCATACCGAGAGAAGCAGTATGCGGCGCCATGGATCCACCGGTGGGATTGGAGACAGTAGTGGCTATGGTGGTGGTGGTGGTGGTGCTCCGCCTAAGTCGTCTTCTTCCGGGGATCTTTACACACGATCGCAGCTAGAAGCTTCGGCCGCGGGGAAAGATGCTTTCTTCGCCAGAAAACAGGCGGAGAATGCCTCTCGACCGGATGGCTTGCCGCCATCGCAAGGAGGGAAATATGTAGGGTTTGGATCCGGAGGCAGTCGACCTCCCCCGAGCAGCAGAGGGCCTACGGTTGGAGTCGGGGGCGATGTATTGAAGGATACAGTGTCGGTTGTTTCTCAGGTAGGGTTGTTCTGAACATGCGCGCCGTTGTTGTTCTCTTTGCTTCTTCTGCTCATCAAATCGTCTCAGGGATGTTCTAGTTTTATAGCTCCACACATTGTCGCTTGCAATCTTCTGGAGCAAAATTGCCCTTGAGATAATCCTCTGTCGAAACTTCATTCTGTCTATCTTCTGTTGTTAAGGTTGGTAATCTCTTCTCCTGACCTGCCAGGTTGTATGCCGTCTTTTATTGTCCATTAGAGGGAAATGGGGGTATGTGGCACGCAATGCAAAAAGCTCTTGCATGCATTTGTGCAAGAATTGCTTCAAGTGCAATGCTATCCAGTTATGCTAGTTTTAACTGTGGTTTTGTAATTTTCTACTCCTTGCAACTGTGTGAAGTATTTTAGAGCAGCAATCTGATGACCAGTTTTTGTGGTGTGCTTTTTAGGGTAATGATATAGCATGCTTGGAACATAGGCTGGTAGCTGACTGACTGTGAGAATGGTTGGCAGGGTCTGAATCGATTGTCAGTGGTAGCTGCATCAGCTGCTCAAAATGCAGCATCAGTTGTACAATCAAGCACCAAAGATTTAACAGCCAAGGTATTTATCTCATGTGTATCTCAATGCATGCCTGTTGACATGGAACAATGGTTGTGGGGGAATGAAAGCTTTTTTAGTTGACAATACGTGCTTAGAGGAATCAGGCAAGTCAATTCCAAGTTGTTTGTTTCCAGTGATCCAGGAACAGCTTCTTGTCAAGGTCCCTAGTGCTGTAACTCTTTCAATTAGTAGTGTTTTGAGTTGAACAAACAAAAATATCAACTGAATACTCTTGCAATCAATGGCATGCTAGTGTGTAACCTTTGAGAGATATTGCATCTTGCTATGAAACATATTGGGCATACATGTTTGATGCTCTTTCCTCAGTCATTGTCACCACATTGCACAGTAAGGATTTGCCACTTCTATGTATAAGTCTCTGGAGACACAGGTTGCTGCAGCCTAGTCTCTGATAGGCAAAATGTAGCATACCCTCATGCCTTATCTGCCTGCTCCCAAGCTGGGAGCTGTATGTGAACCAACATTTACAGGTGAACTTATGAGAATGACCTCTTTTTCAATAGTTTGGAAATGTGCTTTTGTGCAGTTTTGTGCCATGTTGTGGAACAGAGAAGTGTTTATTTTATTACTCTTGGGTATTTGCTGAGCCCTGTCTATTGGTGGGTTTTTCATTTTGCTTTGGTGGTGGTTCAGTAATGATTTGCTGTTTGTGATGTTTCTGGCATGGTGGCCTGGTGGCTGTGGCAGGTGCGTGATGGAGGATATGATCAAAAGGTAAATGAAACAGTTTCTGTAGTGACAGCTAAAACCACAGAGTTAGGACAAAAGACATGGGGCATAATGCGGGGAGTGATGGCCATGGCCTCACAACAAATCGAGGCCTACACCAAGGATGGAGTTCAGACCAGTTCTACTTCTCGTTATGGTTCCCTTCACTCCAACAGTGGGTATGAAGAGCTCAATGGTGGGAGCAGTTGGGATTCTTCCAGCAATAGCCATGATAACTGGCATGAGTGGGATGCAAAAAATGGCAAAGATAGCAACAGTGTGAGCAGCAGCATGAAGGCTGGTGACTCATGGAAAGGTTGGGATGATGGCAAGGATGATGACCGTCATAACAATCAGTTTGGGTCATCTCATGCCAGCAAGGCAGATGCTGATGGCTGGAATGACTCCTCATGGGATGGTGGTTTCAAGTGAAGAGAGTGGCAAGGGCTATATCAGAATGGCATATGCTAGTAAGGGGCACATTGCACCAATGTCACCCAATTTGTCCCAATTTGTGCATCAAATTTTGCAGTTTTCAGCAGGTTTGCAATTCAGATTATTGAGCAGTTTTCTGTGAACATAACTGAGTGCACCATGGGCTTCTTCAACACCTTCGTCCATTCCATCTGGTTCCTTGCTCCTTATTCATTCACTCTTTGTTCAATTCTTGCACTTTGTGATGTGCAAATTAGTCCTCTTGAGACATTTGTTTTTGTGTGCATGTTTCTGAAGTTAGTTGTGTTTGAAACAGAAAAGCTACACAGAACAGATGATGAGGAGGAGAGAAAGAGAGGGCACTTGCTACCTTTGGAGTGGGCATGGTGGTTGGTGAGTGGTGCAGAGCTTGAAGTTGGTGATTGCTGCAGGGACTTTTAATGCTGGTACTGTGAAGCAAATGCCAGACACATGGTTTGTACCTTGTTTGACTCTTTATCAGGGTTCTATTGGTGTTTGGATGAAAAGTTTTTGCAGCCAAATGCATCACACATTGGTATAGCAGTCAAGAGAAGACTGGTAGGGCCATGATTACTAATGCTGACACAGACTCTGTCTGAGCACATATTGTTATGGTGAAGATATAAAGTGTCCTAAAGTCCTCTTATAGACTTTTCGGTGTTTCAGGGCTGGACATGGAAGGTTATTGGGATGATGAAGCTAGAAAGTGTCCTAAAGTTATTGATCAAGTCATATGACTATGGCCCTTCTGTGACTTGATGGTGCCATCCATTTATTGCCTTATAAGCAACCAATTGTATCACTACATTATTATGACCTGATATAGGTAACCTTGAAGAGGGTTAATATATCTGCTTTTTGGAACTTGAAAGAGTTTTTTTTTTTGATACTTTATTCTGTTAAATATTCTTTCAGCCAGGACCAGTGCATGAGAAAACTCAGATTCTTCCCACAACATTGTCATTGTAGAGTTCTCTTCTGTGGGTCCACTTTCCTAGAAATGAATGGATATGGATGACTGCAACGTTCATTTTGGAGGCTCTTTCTGGTGGCCATCAAATTTGATGGCGAAGGAGAAGAGAGAATAGCAAGATCAACAGTGAGATCCATATTTTGGATGTCAATATCCTGGGTGCTGGATTGGAGCCTGTCCTTCTGTAAACTACTAGATGTACTTCCAGATTTATTCAAGTGATAAGTGATTGATAAGATATTTGGTATCTGTACAACAGATTTCAAGAATCTACCCATGGACTTGAGCCAGGTCTATTTGGAGACTTCACAACAACACTTCGGCTGTTTGCAGTAATCAACTGATTATATGTTCTATTGAAGATGTATGACTGAAGTTTGTCATGTGGTAAGCATAATTCACTCTACTTTTCATATCTCTTAATACAGCATGAACTATGATGTTGAAGATGGAAGGTTAGTGGTGATTAAGGATGGCATCATCACTTATGTTGTTGGATATGTCATAGGTAGGTACAGAACCCATCTACTTATTTTTACTTGGTAAATAAATTGTTGGACAATTTTTTAAATCAAGCATTTATGGCACATCAACTACTTAGTTACCTATGTAAGTGTTCTTAACTACCTATTGAGTTAAACTGGTGTTCATTTTTGTTGTCATTTTGACTATGAATCAAATAAGAATTCATCGAGTTGACCACTAAAGATAATTGCAAATAATTGAAAATTTAAATATATTTTTGAACAATTGAATGTCTCTTTATTTTAAAATTTTATCTTTTATTTTGTGAAAGGTGTCCCCTTTTTTCTATTTTATTAAATGTCACATTTGATCACACAATCAAAAAATATATTTTAAACAATTGATTTAATCAAAAGATATGTCATTTCAATGTACAGGGTATTTAGTCAAATTGGTCGAATTTTTACTTAAAACAAAGTTTGTGGATAGGGTTTAAAAAGTTATGATTTCTTGTAATGATTTTAATGAAGAGTTTTTGAAGTTAGTTTTCCACATTGTCAAGTAGTGATATCTCATAGGATTTAAGAAACATACGTGTGATAATGTTACATGTGTTGTGCACATGTGGCACATTGTTAGGTGCTTGGTGAAATTATATGATTAAGTGTTCAATTTGTTTTTGAACTTTCAAATTTGTGAAACAAAGTTGAGCAAGTGGTAATGGATGTTTATTAATTGTTAATATTTTGAAAGTGTTTGGTTTTGTTATGTGGTGACAATATTGCAAGCTCCCTAATATTGGTATTATGGTTATGGTAGTTTTAAGTCTTTGAATATTATGTGTGACATTTTTACTAAATTCATTATAATTAATTAATGCATTAATGGGTCATGCATCATGATTTTATTTTATTTTCATTAAAACATTTGTGAAGTATATATTTTCCTTGTATTTTATGCTTTCATCGATATAAAATGTTTTCATTATTTATAGATTTTCAAATAAATGTTAAATGTTAAGTTTTTCGTATGGACATCATTTATTTTAGAATTTGTTTGATATGACAAAAATTTCAAAACATGATTATGAAAAAACATCAATTCAGAAATGATGAAAACTTGCCAAACATTAATAAAACAAAACACCAAAAAAAGGGGGATAGAAAGGTACAAGATGCAAGGCTTAAATCTAAACAAAAAAAAACACCAATGAGGATAAATTGTAAGGGGAACAACAATAAATCAATTATTCAAACCTTCCCAAATCACGAGGAATATATTAGACAAGGAGAAGGAAGGAACATTTAAAAGGACATCTAATTTAGAAAACCCTTCACCTATAACAATAACATGTTTCAAAATAAAGGTTGCATGTGTTCATTGCAATGTCATCAACACCTTCTACTTGTAAAATGTATGCAAAACCGAAAAAAACTTATAGAACCTTTCAATCTCCATACCATGTTGGCACATCAATGAAAAAATAAATTTGCTTACTAATGCAAACAACCAAAGACATATATGGTTACAAGGAAAAACTAGTTCGTTAAATATTGATCGTAATAAATGTCATCCTTAACCTAAGTTGCAACTGTAATGGCAACCCCATGAAATAGGATTATGCGTGAAATAAAATCTAGCTGAGTTATGTAAAGTGACATCCAAACATCACCAAAACCATAATGTCAACCCTTTGACATAAACTCAAAAGTTGGTAATGGAAGAATGTGGGTTTGTTCCATAAACATAAAATCTATCATCCTTCGTAATAAACACAAAGGCATCCCACACAACATCATGGGAAGTCGTCATTCCCCCAGCATGAAAGCACTCAAAAAAACCCCCCAAACTTCCCAAAAACTCCCAACATTATAAATTGAAAATTGCAAATTAACCCCAAAAAATTAAAAAATTGTGGAAATGAAATAAAGCTATGTGATAAAAACAAACCAAATGATATGATTTATGATGTGTTAACTTTGTTTTAAGCAACACGAATGAAATACAATAAGCATAAAAATTACAAAAAACAATGTTGTTCACAGAACCTAGTTTAAAAACAAAACTATCATAAGCACATACATTCGAAAAAAATATTTAACTAAAAAAAATTCCGAATCCTTGAATAAAACCATCGAAGGCATGCTTTAATCTCCTTATGCCAAATTACTCCACCATGAAAGGGAAGGATAAAACACCATTAAGGGAACAATAAGAATAAGTGTCAAATAAATATATCAAATGAATCTTGAATAATTATTTAAAAGAAAGTAAAAAATAACTTACACCTCTCAATGTAAAACAAAATGAATGCACAAGTATAATCAAAGTCAAAGAAGACCCAAACGGAAAACGTTAAAGAAATACAATGCCAAAATCCAAACCCAAGCTACCATGCGGGGAAAACAATTTTAAAATATGATTAAGGAGTGAATGACATTATCAAAATAAAAAGTGAAAAAAATATAGCAATGTTTTTAATGATGGGTCATGCCACATTACAAAAAACAAAATGGCATAATCAAAACAAAGGACGTCACGTTAAACTCCACTTTTATTTTGGAAGATGAAAAAAACATATTGATCACACACCCAAATTGGAAATGAATGAAGGCCTAAAAGCTAAAAGAAGTAAAGCCTCCATTGAGAAACCCACCTACCCTAGGCAAGCCCACAAGCCCCAAAATTTTTTTTAAAAAAAACTAAAATTATCCAAAGGTAGCCCCACCTTAATTTTTTTTTTAATTTAAAAAATAAAATGAAAAAAAGGACACAAATTAAAAAACCAACATCTTTAAAAAATAACATTAAAAACCGAAAAGGAGAAAAGGCACCTACCTAAACTTAAATTGTAAGCTTAAATCTTAAACCCATTATTAATCATGTTAAGCAAATCAAACAAAAAAAAGGACTTTCGAAAAATAATTAAACCTATAAAAAATCTCACCAATGACAACAACTCATTTCAAAATATATGAAGCTTAAATCATTTGCAAAAAAATCATTAATTTTTGTTAATAAAATGCTTTTTAAATTAATAATAAAAATCTTTCAATGCCTTTAATTGACCATGCCACATTAGCACATCAATGTACAAAATCATTCATTTGTTAATGTAAGCAATCAAATATTGACATAAAACATAAAAACATACCCCTTAGGTGTCAATCATAATAAAACTTATTTGTTTGGGTCAGGTTCATTATGACAATTCTTTTAAAAATGATGATTCGAAAAATTACTTGAATAGGATCAACAATGACAACATTAGTCAAAATGAAAACCTTATTTATGAATATCATAATGTAAATGCATCATCATTAAAATTAAAACAAGGATGAAGTTGTTAAAACATGTTCATAACAAAAATGAATCTAACATATTTAATAATGAAAAATAAAAACATTTCAACATCACAAAAAATTACACATTTTCCCTTTATGAGAGTAACACAAAAGGTATATCCCTATTGAATCTATGGAATGGCCACATATGTAATGAGTTAAACCTAAAACCACTAAGTGAAGAAATTCAACTTTGTGTGCAATGTTGTGAAAAATATATCAAAGGTTATACAAAATAATAAAATCAATTAAACAAGCATAAAACATTACCTTTAAATGTAGGCCTATGCATGATTTTAAACAAACGTGATGAAGATTATAAATCATGTTTGAAATAATGTTTAAAAAGTTGTGATTATGTAATTTTTAAGTATGTATTGTTGAAATTGATTCATTTTCATTTATTCGAAAATTATTTAAAAGGGTCCATACAATTTTGAATTATAAAACAAAAAAAAGGTTTCATGTTATCCTTAAATTTATTTAAAATAGAAAAAAAAAATTCGAACTACATGTTTTTATAACCTACAATAAAAATAATCAATGATCTTGCAAAAATGAAAAGATAATGACTGAAGCCATGTCGCAACCCTAGCCTTGGGCTCACAACCAAAGCAAGGGCTTGCAAAAGTGCGAGCCAAAAATGAGCTTGGGAGTCACATTTCATGTTCCCAAAGGTGCAAGAGAGTGTAAACGAATGAACTCCCATTTTGGGAGTTGGAATCCCAATGGACTCTTGAATTTTTAAAGGGCGATTGCAAGGGTCAAAACTCATTGGATTGAAGAGTTCCTTATATCATTGAAAAGCTCTTGGAACTTAGATGTCTAAAATGGGCTTCCATGACCCATTTGGATACTTAAAACATAAGTTATGGTCAAAAGAAAGGCCGAGAATCAAGTTGTCAATTTGACTCTTAACCACTAAAAGCCAAGAATCGCCCCAATTTCCTTGTTTCTAAATAGCATGCCACATATCGTTGAAAAGATCTCAATGAGGGCTCCAACTTTGCTTTAGACCTCACCTTGATCAAATGTCTGCACACAAAGTTATGGGCTTCCAAAGTTGCAAAAGTCTCAATTTTGGGAATTTCAGGACTCCCACTCGGAAGTCCCAAGACAAAATGTCATTTGGGTGCTAGCCCCGTGGCTAGGCATAGAGTATACTATAAAGGGGAAGGTGGTGGCTTCCCCCAAATCCAAGCCATGGTGAATCTTGTGAGTTCGTATTTGCTCGTGATTCGTCCATGCATCAAAAGTGCTCAAACTACGCACTAATCAACTTGTTGTTTGGTTTGTGCAGGTTCATGTGAATAATTGATGTTTTTCACTCTTTCTAGTCCTCATCCCAGAGCTCAAGCACGCCCCTCTACCCTTAAAATGTTGTGAACCAAAAAACGTGCCTTAATTCATTACTCTTCCAATGTTTTCACTTTAAACTTACATTTGAGTCTATCAAGGAGCTTGGGAGCATGTCATGCCACATGATTTACATTCCCAAAATAAGTCATTAGTTCAATGGCTTAAATGGAAATGAACCTTGCACCTTTTTTGAAAATGAAAATGTGAGGTTAGCCAATAAACCAAAACATTTCAACAAGCTTAAACCCAAAGACCTTATTAAAACATTAAAATCAAAATCGAAAGTTAGGACTAGAAACTTAAAAAGAGGGGAATCCACATCAAATATGAAGGCCTTTTAGCAAAATAATGTGAAAGGATTTTAAAGGCCATTGAAATGCCATGTAATTTTGAGAATGCATTTGCATGCCACACACTTTTGTCCAAAAACATTTTAAATGAAAAGGTAAAATTACATTATAAAAATTTGCATATTATTGAATATTTTTTAGTTGTAAATGATTTTTTTAGTTATAATTGTTAAATATAAATTATTATAATGTTTAACTACCTTAAACACGTCAAAATGGAAATCACATCAAAGTGTAATTAACATGAATTTTTCATCCAACTAACATCCAACCAACATGGCATAGTCATATATGACTTGTTTTCACAATTAAAACGTGCAATCAGATTTGTTTATGGGACATGCCCATTTGCAACTAAATTTATTTATTCAGATGACATTAAAATTTAAGTGGTGAAAATCTATTCACCATTTGGTAAAGATTATCCATTAAATGATTTACAAATGGCAATAAATATATATCTTAAAATCATTTATATATTTAAAATAATGTAATCATGATATTTGTCTAGTTTAAATTAAAATAGGATATGAAATTTATTTTAAGTTAAACTTAGTTAAAATATATAACATATTTTAAATTAAGTTAAAATAAACAACCTAATATAAGGTAAGTAGGTAGGCTTAATACAAGTAAATGCATGTAAATCATAAGCTTAAGTAAGTAGGTAGGTAAAATCTTAGATTTTTTTTTGTTAATTATCACAAACCTTCTTTATTGGTTCTTTTTCAAAATGGCAAATGCACTTTGAATGTCTATAATGCATACCCTGAATAATTCATTACTTCACATAATTTTATATTTTACAACAGTGAACTTATAAATATTAAAGGATATGGAATAGATTATAATAAAAAATAAACATTATAATATTATGTAACATCATTACACCCTTTGTTTTGTCCACAAAAACATTATCACATATTCACACAATAAAATACCTATTATTTAGCCTACCTATTTATTAGCTATTACCTATCACATATAAACACAATTAAATACTTACTATTTAATTTTTTTACATATTATCTATTACCTAGCCTATTTAATTAATTAATTACCCTTTTAATTATTATTTATTTATTATATGTTATTATATGTTATCATATGATATTATTAGTTATTCCACCTTAGACTATCTTCGATTGTTATAAGTTATTTCACTTTAAGTTATTATTTGTTATTATAAATTATTCTACCTTATGTTATTTTAAGTTATTCTAACCTTTTGAATTGTTTTTTTTTTGCTACAACACACACACACACACAAATGCACAAGCTATAATGTGCAAAAACCCTATTTGTAAATAACTATTAAATTGAAATGGTGTTTCATTTTAAATATATATTTTAAAAACTTTAAATTACCAAATGCAACAATCCCACTTGTCTAGAAGAAAATGGGTCACACCTACACACAACCTTATTATGTTAAAATTTGCAAACACATGGGTTTGTAAGAACAAAAAATTTGTAGTTGTAGGCAAGCTAAAAAACATCCTAAAACCTTAATACCATTTTTTAAATCCAAATAAGATTGGTATTCACTATAATGCCTTAAACTCTTGTGGGGCATCATCTACAATGAAATAACATGGTTTTTAATTTAACATGATTTTTAACACCTTCACATTTAGAGCTTTGAGCCACTTGACTAAATTGACTTGTCAATTTGTAATGATCCATGCTAAAGGAATTCCCATTTGGTGCCCCATCAAAGCCCATCAAAATGAAAAGTTGGAATTTCATGTCATTGGTGTCAAATGTGGCATTTATTGAAAGAAACCCATTGTGGCCATAGGAGAGCATGGATTTACACGGCACTGGTGTTTTGATGCCAATGGTAAATGGGACTTGGAACACATTAATTTCTTCGAAATAAAACATGTCCTTTAAATGGTCGTATGCCCAAATTTGAACTAAAATGGCTAGGTGTTCATGTAAGCACTAACTCCCTCTCTTATTTTTTGTAATTTAAATAAACAATATTTTTTTGCTTAAAGAAATCATCCCTCATCATGGGTTCTCTAGCATTCATATGTTGCCACCAAATTGTTTTTTGCTTGCCATAAATTTGTTTGATGATGTAGCCCAAATGCAATTGAATCCATATGTAATCCTTCAAAGTTTCCATTCAAAGACCATAGTGAGATTGTTCCATTTAGTTTTGGGGTCATGTTGGCCATGTGTAAGGGACCCATCTACTCATGTATGTGTTCTATGATAAAAAATTATATCCACTACATCAAAGCAAATGTACAATCTTTTGATTGATAACTAAGCTAAACCTTTCTTGGTAAAACAAAAGTAATTTGGGTCATTGTAGTGATCATTTGATCCATATGTACATTCATACCTATGCCAAAATAAATTCAATCCTCAAATGTATGTTTATGTGAGGTATGACATAAAGATGTGAAAAAAAAACATGCAATGGGACACTTACCACAAATGTATTATTCTTGAGAAAGTTAGTAATAGTTGGAACTTTTACCTCCTTTGTGTGGTGCCAAATTCTTATGTATGTTCCACTTTATTGAAGTGTTCAAAACCCTAAACCTTCTCAAATCTAAGAAACAAGAATGTGAAATATAAGTAGATTTAATTGACATTTTGTTTTGATCTCTATGTTGAATGATAGGTGTCCACACCTAGTCCATGTTTGAAATGGCAATTTCAATGGGCTTCAAATATGAATTTATCGAAATTTTGGAATCCTTCCCATGATTGAAGAACGCAATGCATGGTTTGTGCATGCATTAAAAGATTTTTAAAAATCAAAATACTTTTATAATACCTACATAAATTGTGATGTTTGATGTAAAGATTCTGTAATACCTACAGTATTTTACAAACCAATCTTGCAATATTTGCATATTTTATTCAAATAATTACCATGAAAGTTGAATATGTAATATCCGCATGTTATCTTTAAAATTACACATGTAACTTGACATTGCAATACCACATGTTTAAATAAAAATTACATTGTGCATGAAAACCAAACATGCAATACTTGTAGGTTTAAAACAAATTATATTCTATAAATGACCCAACCATACAATACCCATATGCCAATCTAAAAAACTACACTAGGCATGGGGGCCATCTGTGCAATACCCCCATGCAACCCACAAACCACATTATGCATGGGTACCAATCATGCAATACCCACATGCAAACCAAAAACTTGCATTTAACATGGGTATCAATTGTGCAATACCCCCATTCAAACCATAAATTGCATTGTGTGTGGATAGCAACTGTACAATACCTTGATGCAAACCAAAATTGCACTTTGCATGGGTATTGACTATGTAATACCCCCATTCATCACTTATGTACACTATGTATGGAACCAACCATGCAATATTTGCATTTAAACCCTAAATTATGACTGCATGTGTGAGTTGATAATGCAATACCCATAGTTGGAACCTATTTTTGTGGGATTCGACATTGCAATACTCATAGGCATATTGAAAACAAAAATATGCAATGGCACCCATGCAATACACACATATGAAATATAATTTAAATGTAGATTTGATGACAATGTAATACCAGTTTAGGGGAAATGAAAATTACATAATCCATGAAAATATAAAGCAAGAATTGAAAGAGGAATAATACCTCTAATATGGAAAGGTGGCACCTTTCTTCAACTAAGTTGTGACCCTAAACTAACATTAAACTCCAAATAAATAAACACACTAATGCAAATAAAGATTAATCCGTAAAAAAATTTGGTGGGAGATGAACATTGAACCATAATAACTATAAAAATATATATAATAACATAAATTTAAAAACCTCTAAATTTTAATTATAAAATAAATTTTAAATGAGATGAAATCCTTTTTAGATGATTGAAAAAAAAGGAATTAAGTTCCCTTGAATAAGTTTTCCTCTCTAATTTGAGACATGTCACCACTTTGTTTGAAAAGAGGAAAAATAAAGTTCATCTCCATATGTGCCTAATTGAATTTCCCTTCGTGAATCCCTATGTAACCAAAAAAGGAGGGTCCAGAAAACCTGCATCAATGACGCGATCTCCCACGGACCCTGGTTCTCACTCTGTCAATCCACCTCAAATCCACAGACACCTAACCTTTCCTGACTTGGACTATCTTTTTGCCATCGCTCACGGATCTACTTGCAACTTGAAGACTGACAGACCCAGCAACGCATCACTCGACACAACACACAGCTCTGGTCATACATTACACACAGATGCCTCTGAGGAAAAATGCTCAGACATCATTCATGGATTGTATACATAGTCTAAGAGCGCAAGCACTGCCCTCGAACACAATTTCTTACAGACCAGAGGCGCTGATTGTCCCTCTAATTCTTCCTCTCTCTCTCTCTATGTCCTCCTGCAGCAATGAGCTAGACCACACATCAGACGCAGCGGAAAATCACGATCCTGGCCAAAACTCTCTGCTACCGAGCTACTCACTCTTCTCCTTCTACCAGCCTCATCACAACATTATCTGCTATTCTCCAAAAACAGACCGTCCTTACTGCCGATGACTCCCCCTCCAAAATTTTCGGGCCCCTCCTCCTTTTTTCTGTTTTTAAAAAAAAACAGACTTCTGATCCTTTCCTCTAGTTCTCCGTTGGCTTCCTCCAAAAGCTTCTTCCAATTTTCCAACGCCGTTCCATTCCCCCCGCTCCATCCTTAGCCTTGCCACCTTCATAAGTCGAGCTCCATCAATGCCAGCCGCCATGCCCAATTTTACACACACCACATAGCTCAGAAAACAAGGCAACCATGCATTTCCATGCAACAATGATGGGGTGCCGTCACAACAAGTTGGTTGATGCAATTATGCCTAAAATCCAGGATTAGATCAGATTGCACACTAGTTAGATAACCTCCTTTCACATTACATATGTAACCCCTCCCTTCTTAAACGGCTGAGTCCCTCAACTTCATTCAGTCAGGAGGAGCATAAAAGATCTGGAGGTCTCGATGAGATCTCTCCCATTGATGGCCATCTGCATCTTGAACAATACACAGCCTACAACCCTCCTCAAAATCGAGGTTTCCCCTTCCATCAGTGTGCCCAATGAATCTGTAGGGACCCTCCCAACTCGTAGTCAGGGCCCATCTCTTTCCTGGCTTCTTCATTTTCACCATCGTCGAACTTGCAATCAAACCCTCGAACAAGTGCTTACCCTTCTTGGTAGCATAATTCTTTTTTTGTTGCGTCTGTGCCTACTCTACATTGATGAGAACGTTGTCATGGATGCTTGCAATGAGTTCTACTTTCTATAGAAATTGTGTTGTAGTAGCTTCCACACTCCCACTATCATCCGTCTCAACAGTTAGTCCCTGCAAGAGGTTGTTTGCTCTCAGACGTGGCGTTCGACTAGTGAGGATCATAAATGGAGAAAACTTCGTACTTGACTGAATGCCACATCGATATCCGAATAGAACTTTGGCTAACTGCTGATCCCAACAATTCACGTTGGCAGGGTTGGCGGCCAGCACAGTTATGCCATGCTTGATAGTTTTGATCATGCGCTCAGCCATTCCATTGCACTGGGGCCACTGAGGTGCCGTGTGTTGGTGCTGAATTACATAATCTCCACACATGACATGAAATTCTGCAGCCCACTCAGTCCCATTGTCAGTGAGTACAAATTTGGGAACTCCATATCTACAAATTATTTCATCTTCTAGGAACCTGGCTGCCGTCCTTGCCCCATGATCAGCAACAGCCTTAGCTTCACACCACTTCGAATAATGGTCAATGGCCACCAGAATGTATCTATTGCCTGAGTTAGTTTTAGGCAACGGCCCAGCTGTGTCTAGTGCAACTCGGTAGAATAGATCACAAACAGGAATGTTTTTCAAGTGTTCATCTCCAGATCGCATACTGCCTGAACTCTTCACCAATTGGCATTGTTGGCACTCCCTGACTACAGCTTTGACATCTGTAGTTCGATTGTGCCAGAAGTATCTTCGGCGGATTTTTGCCAATGTCCGATGTTCCCCGAAATGCCCTAGATCTTCATGCATTTGCCTAACCAGAGGCACCCTTTCCTCAGGTCTGGGTACTAATAAGTTCTTGAAAAA
>Ga0209611_10004166_pt1 | contig 24828 bp, 19 predicted proteins | sample S1TSphgellanicum_3_FD_187693 | JGI IMG/M metagenome (GOLD analysis project Ga0209611, IMG submission 187693) | Host-associated microbial communities from peat moss isolated from Minnesota, USA - S1T2_Fc - Sphagnum magellanicum MG (SPAdes) (version 2) | ecosystem: Host-associated > Plants > Peat...
TTTTTTTTGTTTTTTTTTTTTTTTTTTTTTTCTATTTTGGTAAAGTAGTTTGGATGGAAAATGGTAGATTTTGGCAAAGATGTTTGATGAGAGCGAGAAATCAATAATATTCCCAACAACAAGGAGGCATGCAATATGTATTCAATATTGATATTAATTACATTCCACCTTGCTACTTGGTGGTCTTGCTACCCAATGGTCTTTTGATGGCAAGAACTCCAAAAGTAGGAAAAAAAGGAACAAGGGGAACAATTTTTTGTTCTTTCAACTTCATTTTCTTTTAGTTTTAGGTTTTTAATTTCCAATTGCAGAGAAGTAGAATTCTTTTGGAGTTCTTTCAACTTCATTTGCTTTTAGTTTTAGGTTTTCAATTTCTAATTGTAAAGAAACAAAAAAAAAATTGGAGCTCTTTCAACTTCATTTTCTTTCACTTTTAGGTTTTCAATTTCCAATTGTAAAGAAGTAAAATTGTTTTTGGTGTTCTTTTAGCTTCATTTTCTTTCACTTTTAAGTTTGTAGTTTGTAGTTGCAAAGAAGCAAAATTGTTTTTGGTGTTTTTTCAACTTCATTTTCTTTCACTTTTAGGTTTTCGGTTTCTAATTATAAAGAAGCAAAAAAGTTTGGGAGTTCTTTTAGTTGGATTTTCTATTTTCAATTTCAAGTTGTAAATAGGCATGTTTTTTATAACAATTTTTTAAATTTAAAATTAACTTGAAAATAAGTTAAGATTATTGCACATTATCAAATATAATATCTTATTTTATAAATGTCCAAAATATGAAATTATTTCATTAACATTTGGACCTTCAAAAATAATGTAAGAGGATTGGTAACCACTATTTTTAAATAGTAAAAGGACTTGTAAATGGATTTGGAAAACTTTGAAAATGATTTTTTTTTTGGAAATTTTAAAAACAAACCTTAACAAAATAATACAAAAAAAATTTAAAGATTTTTTTTTTAAATTGAAAACTTTTTTTGAGAATATTTCGAAAATATTCCCCAAAAAATAATCACTTAAGGAGCACTAGTGGCTCCTACTAGCCCATTTGGACTCAATGGTGATTTGGTGATTTGTCCAAAACATGTTGCATTGGAATTTTGAAACCTATGGGAATTCAAGAAAGACTTTGAATTTAATACATAATTTTGTAAAATGTGTTTTTCAATGTTGTCATGTTGATTTTTATTAACTAAGTATGCAACCTACACATCATTCTTCAATGTAAAAAGATCCTAAACCCATGCACATATTTGTTGGCTACATTCCTTGGATCTTCAATTCAATGACAAATATCAACAATATTTTTCTTAAGGTCTAAGAATCAAATTGTTTATAAGTCTATAAATGACACTAAAATCAAGTTCTTATATGTGTTTATTGAAATCATTACTTTGGGAATAAATCTTATCCGAACTTAATAACAATTTATTAGTTGTGTTGTAATGCAATGTGTGGTCAAAATCCATTAGATCTACAGTTGATCAAACTAATGGTATTAATTAGGGCTTAGGATGTGGAAATAAAACTCATCTGTATATGGATTGTTTTGTGCATGGACTTTTAAAAACTACTACATTTTTTCTTAAATGGTTCTTTCTTATCTCCCAAAAAGTAGAACTTTGTTTTTGAGAGAATTGCCATTGACACAAATAAATGAGCTAACATTTTTCTTTTGATGTGGAAAGTGTCTTTTTTTGAAAGCATGTGTGATTTGACTTCACAAGCCTTTCAATCAAAGGTTTTCATTAAGCCATAGGTGTGGCAGTTATCTTGTCCAATTATAATTATGTTTTTTCATATATTGTATACATTTCTATATCATAACACAGTTGGATGGAGGTGTTTTTTGCAACAAATGCAGATAGTTGTTGGCATGTTGGTGCATGTTAGATAATCATTCTACTCTACCATGTTATATTAAAATAATCATTATGTGATCCACGGTTTTAAGTTGTTTATAAATGTGTTTTCACTAATGAATTTCATATAGTGCCTTAGCATGGATTGTTGGCCTGCCCTCATGATCTTCCAAATAACAAGGTGTGCATTTTTCTACTACTGATTTACATCAATCTTTGTTTTTTTTTTTTTCCTATCTACCTCTCACTATGTCACTATTTGTAGGGGGCATTTGTTTTGTTGTATGTCTCTCAATGTCCAACCCTATGTTGAAGAAAAAAGACAAGGAATTGCCCCTCATAGCTTATGCATTCTATTTCATTCTTCATGGCAATACATCACTACACCATAAACCCTGGATCTTCAATTGCTCCTTATAACATAATGCTTAAAAGGTCCAAGAAATTTTATGAGAATTGAATTACATAAAAGATTAATATGGCAAAAATTAGAAAGAAAGTTCTAAAGATTTGGACGTGCAACAATAAGATTGATGCTACACAATGGAATGTAATGTTATGGACATCATAATGGTATTAAATGAAAATTCTATACAAAACATTTTCATGATAAGCTCAAACCCAAAATGAATTGTTGAATGTCTTGTTGAAACTAAAAGTTGTTTTCAAGTTGTCTAAAAACAAAAAACCTATATTGCGAAATGAGACATGAGAAGACAACAAACTATAAGCAATTCTTGCCAATGTTATGTACCATATTGTTTTGATTTTTTGGATTAATTATTTTTGGAATGCTAGCCAAGATCATGACTAATCTTCCCAACTTACTTCTAGAAATGCAATTCAAAATACGAAGTTTTGTAGATAGACCTCTAAATGAATTATTTTGGCAAGGTTGTGTTTGAAGGTCATATGTTTCAATCTATTATGTTTACTTAAATTGTGGTATAAGCAACATCCTAATGATCCTAATGAGTGGCTTATATCTATATCCAGTGTTGAATGTGCAACACAAGTTCATGTGATGAGAGTTTACAAGAGTGCATGTAACATCTTTGAAGATCAAGGCTAAAAATCCATTGACAATCATGTCCATTTTCATCTTGGCAAACAATGAGATGTGACTACATGTTCCTTTCCTTTTAACTCCAATTCCATCAATGCGCTATCCAACATGTGCTCATTTTGGTGTCCCTCAATCTAATTCCTTGTTGAAATTTATGTGTTTGACTACTTTGCCACCATCTTTCAAAAGTTGTGGTTTTACCGCATGACCACTTAATGAATATATTCAATTACTAGCACATTTGTAATTAACTTAGACATCCATGTTTTTAGCCAAGAAGGTTTCTTGGGTTACAATGAACTAGTTGGGAATCCAAAACTAGGAGGTGCAATCCCATAGGATATCAAGAACCTTTCTAGTCTATTTGAGTTCTAAGTGGCACAACCCATGTTAGACAAGTGGTTTTATTAGCTCGTCATCAAGTTTATATACATATATATGGAAAAGACTATCTTAAGGCCTTTCTTCACTATTTATAACAATTCTATGAAAATTAATTGTGCTACTATGTTATTGGCTAATCATCAAACATTTTTTAATGACATACTATGTTTTCTTATGTAGGGATTTGTCAAATTGTCGTTCTTTTGGATAGATCCCATCACATCTTGGCAACCTTGTCAATATGAAACTCATGTATGTGATGGCCCAAACTCAATTGGAAGATTTTACATTTTCAATCTTGGAACAATATTGATGATATTGCACATGACAGCTACATGGATGCTTCAAATAATATTTATTTTAAGTTTTCTATAGATTATGTGAATTGGCTATCTAATTGTGTGAAATTATTTGTGGTTAATTTGAAGGGAAATCTCAACATGACGCTACAATCGTTGGATGGAATTTTTGTGTCAAATATCTATCCCACAATTAGTTAAATGGGGAGATTCCTTATATAGTTGGCCAATTGAACAAGCTTTTACAACTTTCTCTAGCACATAATTAGCTCTCAAGCAACATTCCAATGTCATTGTTTGGTGGTAGTTACACTACTAGTCTCAACAATCTCACATCCTTGCTAATCTTGTGAGTTTTGACATTCTCAACACACATTATCAAATTTGGTTCTTTCATCATTTATACATAGTTTTATGTTGAATGTTAGTACACCTATAAAACATTTTGTGGACAGAAGACACTTTTGTGATAACCCATATGGGTGTTATATAATTTTATTTTTTTTGAAGATTTGCAATTAAATGTCACAATATTAATGTATTAGGTGTTTGATGTAGTTATGTCTATTTTTCTTTCAATCATCATATTTGTAAGTTTAAAAATACCCATGTGTCAATATAGGCCAGATGATCAGTATTAGAATGTCGATTTCATGTTGCTTAGTGGAAGGTATTTGTTTGACATCACCAAACTAAATATTTGAATTGCAATCAACTAATTGGAAATATCCCTATAGCATTTAGCCAATTGTTCAAACTTTCAACTTTTTTTTTTTCCCCGAAATGCATTGATTAGATGAATTTTGACATGCTCCCAGGTTCCTAATTAGACCCAAGATGGGTCTAAGTTATTCAATCAACGGAATTGTGAGGAACTCGGGGCACATTCCCAACTCTCAACACTAAAAGGGGTAGAGGGGCGTGCTGAAGCTCCAAGATGGGACTAGGAAGAGTGACAAGCTTTAGTTACTTATTCGAACTTGCATCAAACCAACCAACAAGTTGGTTAGTTCACATTCTGGAGCACCTTTAATGTTAGAACAAGCCACGGGCAACTCTAGACTCTCAAAACTCATCACGGCCCAAACTTGAGGGAAGCCACCACCTTCCCCCATATAGTATTTTTTACGTCTCTTTGTAGCACCTACATCCAAATGGCTTTTTGTCCTGGGACTCCCAAGGAGGAGCCTCGAAATTGTCCCAGTTTGGACTCTTGGGACTTTGCAAAGTCATAACTTTTTGTTTCGACCTCCGATTGGGATGAGGTCTAAAGCAAACTTATAACTCTCTTCGAGAGCTTTCCAACAATGTATCACACTCCTCCTGCACACACCGTGGCCGGGTCGATTCCTGACTTTTAGTGGTCGGGAGTCAAATTGCCAGTTTGACTCCCGGCCCTTCTTTTTGCCATAACTTATGCTGAAGATGTCCAAATGGCCCATATGAGCCCACTTTCGACATCTACACTTTGATAATTTTCCAATGATATAAAAAACACCCTAATGCAAGGTGTTTTGACTATTGTAATCGAACTCTGAAGTTTTGGGAGTCCTGGAGGACTCCCAAATCCCCATTTCGGGAGTGTGAGTTTCATCCTCACACTCTCTCAAGGTAGGGTTGCGAAAAATTCCTTGTTCAATTGCACAAGGACACAAGCTTGGGCTTGATAACCTCACAACAATCTCGCATCCAATTAAGACCCATCATGAATTCAATTTGGAATTTAGTTTTTTTAAAACTTATGGTTGACAATGTACATTTGTGATGTAGGATGTAGATTGACTTCCACACATCTTTTGACAAAAAAATTAGTCTATTCTTCTTAGATGGAATGTTCTATATTGATGCCATGTTTGTTGCCTCACCATTTGAAAGGAACCACAAGGATATGAATGACAATTTTTTGCATGGATCCCTACTAGATTCTTTATTTAACTTACCCATTCTAATATTCTTAGTATACTATGAAATTTTTTATCTTTTACATAAATTTTTATGGTGTTACCTTTTTTTTCTCTCTCAGATTAAATTAAATTAATTAAATTAAATTTTCACAATTAGTGAGTCTCTTAAAAATTCTTAATTTCAATCTTTGGAGGATGAATTTGTGAAAAAAATTAAGCTCTAGTTATTTGATCTTCTCATGTAAGATAATTGTCATTTCACTATGAAAAATTACGTCTATCAAAATCAAAGTACACTGCAACTAAAGCTCAAAAAATAATTCATATACAACTATTGTGCAACTATCCCTTTAGAAATATGGTGTATTCATAAATAAATTGCCATGTTAGAAAATCAGTTAGTTGTATTGTAGTTGCAAGTGAGTTGAAAATGGATCTTCTAAATGTTAATATAAACGCATCATACATACATTTGTAGTCAACCATGTTTGATTTTTTCAATAGTTGCATTATTATTGCATGTAACAACTATTTTAGAACTATTGTAAATGTGCCACTAAAGCAGTTCAACTATGTTGCAATTAATGTACAACATATATACATGTGATCATGCCACATTTCCACATTTTCACCACCCATTATGGGATACATTTGCAACTAATTTTCGATCATGGTTCCATTAATACAATTAATATGGCCACTAATATGCCACTACTAAAGCACTACTATTCAACTATGTTATGATTATAATGTAACTACTTATAACTTAATAAATATACATATTCATCAATTATTTATATCTTCATCATATGTCCTTCATTTTGAGTGATTTAAAATGTTATGGGAGCGATACTTCAAGCTCTAGAAATCATTTCTAAAGTGCAAAGAAAAGGAATAAAGAAGATAAATAAGCTTTCCAATTTACGAAACACATGTTTTTCATTTATTTTCTTTTTTGACCCCTCCTACTTTCAAACCTCATAACTTTCTTAATTTTTTATTCATTTAAAAAATTCAAATGTTATAGGAACACCATCTAAATTTTTACAAATCATTTTTGAACTTTAATAACAACAAAATAACATACAAAAAAAAATTGGGTGTTTGGGAACTAACCTTTATAGCATTCAATGGTTTTTTTTTTAAAGTTCTTAGCTCCCTCCACTTTGGGGGGGCATAACTTTCTCAATTTTATTCCATTTTGACAATTTTTGTTGTGTTAGATGTGCCAATAGGAAGGGTTCTATTTTTGTTTGGACATTAGAAACAATGGAGCCCTCCCTTTAGATGTGGTATGCTTTAAGCGTTTAAATGCTATAGTTGCAACTCAATTTGTAACTAAGGAACAACTAAAATATTTAACCCATATGTTTTGTCTTCAAATCCCATGTTAAACAATATATAAAGAAGGCTTGTTATTTTATGTTTTCACATTAAAATACAAGTGCCATTTTGGGATGAGCTCAAAAGAACGTAACCCAAAGGAAAAACATAAACTAAAAATATATAATTTCATGGTTATTTTCTAGTTCATTTAGTCATTGTGTTTTCCTACCTACTTACCTACTTAGGTAGGTAAGTAGGTCCTAGGTAAATACGTGGGTATGTAGGTTTTAAGACCTACCAACCTACCTATCTATGGTTATGTACAACCTGCCTAGATACGAATATATATATATATATATCCAAAATATAGTTAATATCACATGGAAATTTTTTTATTGTGCCACATGTCACAATATCAAATTCATTAACAATCATAATGGATGATGGAGATTAATATTTCGAAAAAATATATAATTTATGTCCAAAAATCTTCATAATGCCACATGTCATATTCTAAAAGATGAATGACAATTCATAATATGACATCATGGGTGCAATTATAATGGAGTTGCATAGTAGTTGAAAATGAGTTGTTTCGACAAAATTATAATTGAATTACAATGAATTGCACCATATATATGGTGAATTGCAACTCATACAACTTATCCATTGGCACTCACAATGTATAAATACAATGAGTTGCAAGTGTCTTTTTCAACTCAAAAATTGAGACCTTGCAAGGCTAATTGCAAAACATCCCTCATTCTCATAGTGTTTGCAATAATCTAGTGTCAATTTGGGCATGGAACAATGGGATGTTTTATGCAAGTGTTATATTTCAACAATGTCTTGTAGATTTGAAATCATGAATAGTTGTGTACTTTTTGAAGGTTCAAAAGAACATCATTAGAAAATGTATACCTCCTCACACCCCAAGCAAAAGTTTGCCCAACCATATTTATAAAAAACACCAAGGAGTAGTATTTTCCCATACCCTTGTAGAATATACTTCCTAAACTTTTCTATTAGTGTTCATGTCCTTTACATGTAGAGAATTACTTACATACTAGGAGTTTTTGCCTTTGTAGGTTCCAATTTCCAAATCTCTCTAATTCACATAAATCCTTGACTATTAATCGATTATTGAAACCTTTTTATTTAATAGACAACACTTCTTTTAAATAAACACAAATGTGATTACAACAAGCACACTAAAACAGTCAGAGGAATCTCAAGACTTGGACTAATCAATGAATGTTTGAAATTTACCAAAATGTTAATCAAGTTGAAATATTATTGTTGGCAAAGGTTTTGTTCAAAGTTTTGATGCATGTGAGAAGAATTTGTAGAGGATGTGGCTCATATTGCAAATGGTGTTATTACTAATGGTTATGTTTAGTCATTAGATGTAAAAATCAACATTGCCACCAATAATGAGTTGAAGATCTACTATAATTTGTTTGGAAGATATGTTGTAATTTGACAATACTTCTTCTTTGTTTTAATACATTGGATAGTATCAACCAAGTCAACATACTACCAAGTGATAATCCTTTTTTACTTTTTATCAGTCAAGGATGTAAGTATTAACTTGTGAACTATAAAATGTGAGTTATGCTTCAATGATTTAACTAAAAATTCCTTCTCGTTCATGTCCAATATATGCAAGCCCAACAATGGTAATGAACCTATTAAAACAACCTACCCATCTCACCTTTTTAAACTAGCTCCCTAAAACTTTTTGTCACTACATTGTATGTAAACCAAGAAAATTAATATATTTCATGCAAGTTTATATCATCCAATGTTGTAATGTTTTTGTAGATTATCAGTTGCAACAATTATGGAGGGTAGTTCAAGCAAAATGGAGTCATTCAATTATGATAAGTGTGGATTTATTGATTTTAAGAGTCAAGCTAACCTTAAAATGCATCAAAAGGGCACATATTGCAAAGCATCTTGTGAAAGGATAGTAAGGCCACCAAACACATTATCTTTGAAAATGCTCATGTTTTGGAGCCTTTGGAATTCATCGAACCACTTGCTAATAATAGTTATTCAATGGAAATCAATCCAAATTGTAAGGGTAAAGAACCATTTGATTCAACTTTTGTTCTTTTACATTATTATATCTTGCAAAAATGGGAAGAGGTTGTTAAAGTGTGTTATTAACAATTTGACCTTCAAAGTTCTTTTTCGTAAGTCCTTTAGATTGGATGAAGTTAGAATCAAATCTACAACAGATTGTGAAAATTCGATGTTGCCATGTATTCTAAAAAAGACAGATGGTTAGAATATGTGGTATGTGCAAAGACAGAAGACCCCTTCCCAATTCAAGTTGTTCTTTACTACAAAGATTTCGTAGTAACTTTGTCCATGTTTTTTCATCCCCTACAAATGGTGATGGTTTTTGATTTTGATTTGACAACTGTAAGTGGTAGCCAACAACCATATTCAATCCCTAAGTAGCGACAGGTGGTGGCAATCAATGCAAGGTCATCATCACAAACTTCATGGGCCATGATAAATGGCAATAATAGTCGTGCAAAATTATTTTTTCATAGGTTTGTATGGAATAGACACATATGTCCTTCATCTACTTGTATTGTTTGAACATCAATGTCATGCGCATTGTTTAGACATGAATGTCATATACATGTGTTCGTATTGTTTAGACACGAATGTTGTATGTATATTCATGTTGTTTACACACGAAACTTGTGCACATGACTTCCATGTTCAAATAATGCATGACATTCATGTTTAAACAATACGAACATATGAAAAGCATATTTCACACAAATTTGGAATGAACCCATGAAACATATAAATTTGTGATGATGTTGGTTATGTCGGAAGTGTTATTGCCCCTTTGATTATTGTACAATGATCAAACCTCTTTGTCAAACAATGGAAAAATGTTTGACTATCCTCTAGTCTTGTCGCTAGGTAATATTTCTTGCGAATTGAGATCACAAAAAGAGGGACATGTGTACTCTTAGTTGTATTACATGTCGTTTTAATATCAAATATTCCTTTTCACCATCAAAGACTTGAAATATTCCATGAGTGTTTAAAGACAATCTTGGAACCATTGAAGTGATTGAGTTTCAAGTATTATGTTTCATGACCATGTAGTTTAATTTACGTGGGTTCAAGGCCTTCGTAATGTTTATATGACATTGGATATTGTAGCTAATTTTTCAAATTATATGTGTAGAAGGACAACTATCATGGATCCTTTTGGGATTGAATAATTTGTGTTTCCATTACTATTTGTTTTTCTATGTGACCATGCAAAAGGTTGTAAAGTATAACCTTACCTTGATTCAATTTTTCACATCTACATCTTCAAGTAAACATGAATTAATATATAATTATTTTAATCGTCTACATATTTATGAATTAGAGATATTTGGGTCCATTCACAGTTGGGGTACAAAAAAAGGAAAAAAAAACTTAAGGACTTTTTAGAACTATTTTTTACAAATAACATTTACATGAAACAAATTTAAGTGAGAAAATTTGAATAGTCCATGTAAGGTAATTCATATTTTAGTTGTAATTTTTTGCATTCATACATAATTGTGTATGAATATTTTGGTTTAATGCCAAAACCGTATCGAAACCCATAAAATTCCAAAATGGGTTTCAATGGATAGCCAAACATGTTTTTTGGCAAGATTATTTCCTACTCATGTGATTTGCATCTAAAGCTAAATATTTTGAACCCATTGAACATATTTTTCTTATCAAATGGTTTTTTAAATGAGTCCTTTACCTTGTAGCCCTTTCCTTCAAAATTTCAAGACTTTGAAATTTTTGTATGATTTGGATTTTCATCAAGTTCATCCAATGAACATGTACTTTCATAAAAGGGGGCATGCTTTTGTTGTAAAAAAAGTTTGAAAAATCAATTGTATGACTTTATGCATTCCTTACGATTCCTTACAAAAGAAGTGTAGTTAAAAAACTTGATATACTTAGTTTACAAGACTCAAAATGGCATTTACATAATATCAAAATTATTTTAAAATATTTTTATTAATTTAAGAAGACATCATTTTATCTATTGGCATACAACAATCCACTATATTTATAATAATGTAAGACCAAAAAAAAATCCAAAGTTGTCCTTTGTAGTCCTTAAAAAGCTATACATTCCTTTTTGGTACCCCAATCATAAATGGACCCATTTGCATATTTCAATCTAATAATGTAGTGATGTATGATTGTGAAAAAGGTTATAGGGACATATGACACAAATGTATATCAATGCCCTTGCACTTTGTGCCTATGTGGTAAAGAACACTTAAATGATACAACCCAACCATTGGTTTATCGAACTAAATTGGAAATGAAAGCAATTGCCAAATCAATGGTTGAGGTTGAATCATGATTTGAGGTTGTTGAAATATCCAAACAATATTCTATAGATGCAATTGAAGAATGTAGAATTATTTTTATGGTTTTTTGTCAATGGGTTTTCAACATTTTTTTTTGAGTAATGTCTTGTACTAATATTTTAATTTATTTTTATGAATATACTCTGACCATGTAAAAAGGTTAAATTAACACATAAATAAAAAGGGTTTGATATGTCATGCGCATTATGGGGCTTCAATGATAATGATATTAATTTGGGATCTCCGTACAAAGACATTCATATTGATATCATGCACTAATAAGATCTTGGTGTTTTCAAGATGTTGGTAGACATTTTGCAAGTGTCAAATGAAGAATAGTCTTTAAAAACTTGATGAATGTCTTATTTTTATTATGAAGACCTCTCGCTACTAGTCATTTCACATACTAGGCACTGAAAAAGGTGGTTCTTTTTGTTCAAATGCAAATTTTGCAACTTTTGAACATAAAGCTATGATGTAGGTTTTTGTTTTATAACATAAATCCCCAATAGGATTTTATCACAACAATTTTGTATTGGTGTTTTTTTTCAATTTCATCATGTAGCTACTTGGTGGTGATCATCCCTACTTGGTGATTTAGCCAAACTGGTGACTAAAAATTTTAAAAGTAAAAATTAATTTATAGTCGTCTATAATTTTGATTTCCTAGTAAAATTCTAAATGTCTCTTAAAATTTTACATTGCATATATTGATACTCACATATTTGTTTGCAAGTTATTATCACATGCATGAATGGACTATTTCCAAACAAGTATATCATTGCTTTTGTGAAATTTCTTGAGTGGTATAAACTAGCATGCCACATAGGGTAGATGCAAGTTAAGGTAGTTCAAAAGTGGCAAGAGTTGCAATCTCGAAAGTCTATATTTTAACACTATAGTGGAAAAATTTGTTAAACCAATGTTGAATGGGCCTTATGTGGTGATCAATCAACTAATAAAATATGGATAGCAAAGGCTGCCCATCTAGACAATTATTTGACATACATGTTATGGGGGAAAAAATATCAATTCAACAAAAAATGACCAAGACAAGGACTTTTGAAAATAAGATCCAAATTTGGTCATTCAAAAGTCCATAGTTATTTGTTGATTAAATTTTTTGTTGTAATTTTTTGCAATCCATTTTTTTTCAATCATGTATCATATATTCAATCCCTATAAAAAATACTAAAATGAAATCATAATAAAAAACCCATTTGAATGCTAATGCAAAACCCAGACTATAATCCATATGTCCACTTTAAAAGTCCATCACTATATGATTGGTGTATGTTTATTGAATTTCACCCCTCAATAAATATTTTTATTCAAGTTGGAAATCATAATTCATAAATATTTGTGTCAAATTAATGATTTTACAATGCGTTTGTGGCATTTAAATAGAGTACACTTTGCACAAAGTCCATAAAGACACAAAAAATGAGCTATCATAGCTTGCAACTACCCCAAACATAAATACGTTGAATGATCTTATCTATAAAAAATGGACTCACTTATGCAAGAATGAAATGTCTACGACCTTTAGCCAAATATTGCTTGCACATGAAGTATTTTGAAATTATATGAATGTGGATTAATATTAATGATTTTCTTAATTGACCAAAATATTTTGAAATTTTTAGCTATTATTGTAAAACAATATGTACTTGGAGTCAAAACTTGGGGAATACTTATGAATCACTCTTACATGTTTAAGGGCCATCCAACATTTCAAGATGAACATTTCAACACAAAAGTCTTCTTTCAATCTTGTCAAAGTCCATGCAATGAAGCATTTCAACAACTCTATAAGGTGTTTAGGATCACCTTTTGAATACAACAACAATATGTACGAGCAATTGCACATTAGTTTGATGAAAGTTGCATATAGGAAAAACAACCAACAAGATTATATTGGGCAAATCTTGAAGCATAATTCAAGGTTGCAAGCTTGTAGGCAAAGAATGGGAGAATTATAAACTTTTGTGGCTACAACAGAAAAATATATTGGCTTGGATAAGGTATTTATGTTAAAATAATTTCTATCATGAATCATAATTTCGAAATAAATTAGTTTCTAACTTGTACAAATTTGAACCTATAAGTTTCTTGGTTATCCTATGCCTATCTAGAACCAATTTTAAACATGAAGCTACCACTTGAAATCCAACCATTTATTTCAGCCCAACTTGACCTTTTTGAATTGCCAAATTGCTTAAAGATATACATGCAAGGAAATGGATTGTAAAGAGGTGAAGTTTTGCAAGTTTTTAGTTTGCTAGCAGTGCCTACGAGCCTTAGAGATCATTTTGGAGATTGGCTATTATATGCAAGAACATCACATGACTTGTATAGAGGATTGCATTATGACAAATGTGTCATTTCAAATGGAAGATACATGGTCAGAGGAAGTCACAAAATATGCACAACTTTGATTCCTAATTAAAACTTCATTCCTAGAATCAACAATTAGGAAGATAGTTCTTTACAAGATGTGTTTATGTAAGAAGAGAACATCAAAGGTGGGTTATTGAATTACATTTTTTCCTTATGTTATTTTTTTCAAAATCAAATCGCAAAAATCAATTTCAAAATAAGTCAATTTAGCCTTGATAGTTCAATCTAGTATGAATACCTAAAACTCCTACAACTACACATAACTTGCACAAAGATTTCTGCAAGCTATACTTGAAATCTTACTAGTTTCAAACAAGGGTTTTGTAATTTGTAGATTGTGGGGAAATTAATAGTGACCAACTTGGGCACTTGAAATATGCAAGTACTATTAATATGGCTACATGTCAAAATTTGGGAAGATTGAAAAAATCCAAACCACAACTTTGTTGGAAAGTTTTAATGTTTTTCTAAAAGCTATTGTTGTAATAGAGTCTGCCTTGGCCAATGAGAGACCACAAGTAGAATCCAACTTCATAAGATGAATGTAGATCATGTGGTAGGTTGTTTCAATCCCATGATTTCCATAACCAATGGCGAACAACTACAAAATGGGACCATGGAATCTACAACAAGTTGATGAATGCAAGTATATTTTTGGACCTACACTTGGTAGAGATTGGATGTTTATAAGCTAAAAAATTGCTGGTAATCTAATCTGCACAATCATAGCAAAACAATTTAACTTTGCAATGTGATCCTTGATCATTCTAGAAGGAAAGTTTGTGAATGGTATATTGTTTCATTGTTATGTGTTAAGCCTTCCTGCAAATGTTCACATGCAAAATGCCAACAACAAAATAAAATTGACTTCATCAACCCAAGGTTTGGAATGGTGCAAGCAATTAACAATAATCATGTGAACAAATAGCTCCCTTGATGGCAAAATCAACATTTGAGGGAAAAGTGAATATCCTTAACTTATACCAATGATAAGCCACACAATATTAGGGAGATGGTTCTAATGTCTCCACGACCAAGTTTTGAGGAGTATTGTTTGGGTCCATCAATTTACATCCTCAACAACCTTTCATTTTCAAGCTCCCATTAGGATAGATTGTGGGAGGAGCAAATAGAAGCATATTCTAATGGAGGAACAAGAACTTTTAATCATGAAAAGAATCCAACAGTAGCTGTTTTCCTTGCCCTAATACCTACTTTTGCAGTTTCAGGCAATGTTCTACTTCCATCATCAGCCTTGTTGTCAATAAGGAAAGGAACAACATATGTAACTATAGTCCTTTATGTTAATACATGGAATGAAAAAGGCAAAAGCTAGAGTGGGGAAAAGTCAAGGAAGGCAAAGAAGATGAGCAAACCTCATACTCCATTACAAAGCATATTTGCTATAAAAAAAAAGGCAATGATTCAACACAAACTCAGTCAATTGGTCATCATTAGGCACTAATCCTTGCATGAAGCAATTAATGTTGAAAATTATGGGAAATTTGGCGCCAAAACCTTCGAGTCCAATGGACCAACATAATAGATCTCATAGGTATAGCTTTTGGAATAACTGCATTTGCTACTTTCTTTTCTTGTAGGTACATGCTGAGGCAAAAGATCCTTACTTTGTTCCTGTCATTGATTAGATTTGGTACAATATTCATGAATGTTTTACCAATATAGATAGATAGATTACACCCAATTGAATTAAATAACTTTTTAGTTTTTTGTATGTCAATATGTATATGAATGTTGTAGCTATAACTTGTGATTTCCTACGGGTAGTTGATCCCTTGCAAATCAATATGCATTCAAGGTCTTCAATATTTTGTGTTACTTGAATTACATTTGGAGTTTTGAAAGGGTTGCACTTGTAACTAATGGTAAATAGCCTTGAACAGGTTTGTGTCTTTCTTCTCATGTTTAACAACATCTTGTTTTGATGATCAATTCAATTTTGTCAAATAGTTTTAGTCGTATTTGATACCCATTTGTGGTGAAAGATGATGTTGTGAGGATTGTTACTTTTTTTTAACATGGTTTGTTTAGTTTTGCAAATAGTACTGTTATAAGTTAAGCAAGATGAAGGAATGCATTCTAGCATTGCTACTATCTATAGCTTTGGTCATGGACTACATGACATTAGGAACAAAATATCTTATGTTGTTGAAGGGCTTACACAAGGATTTGTTTGCCATCTTTGGATTTTTTTAATCCCTAAGGCTCCCCTCCCTTGGCTCCATACAATTACGCCCCAACTCCAAAGGATCACATTCCTCCTTAATCTGCTCATGCTCCAAAGGAGTACTTTCCACTTCCATCTCTAGTGTAAATTCTTTAGATATTAAGAGATGGAACCACTCTAAGTAGGATTATGTTGCATAGTAGGGATTGCATCAGTTGTGAAAGAGACATGAGAGGGAAAAAGAAATCCATCTTTCAACATTCCTCTTGTGGTTTATTTTCTTCAAGGAAGTAATCTCCAAAAAGGTTTTGAATCCTAGTCATGGGAATGGGTATGATAGGCTAATAGTGTAAAGATAATTGTTGAAAATCTTGCACAAGTTGCTAATGGGAATGGCAGTGTAGAGACAATCATCAATGGCAAGAATCTTGCACAAGCTTTGGGTGATGGGAACATGGTAATGTAGAGGCGGTTGAGGGAATTCATGCACACATGGAGGAGTTCAAAGCTGCATGTGATGTATGTATGCTTTGGCTCATTTCCAACTTTGAATTCTTTTTGAATTGGAAAAAAAAATGATACCGATTGCAGGTGATTAATGTAAGAAAATTACAAATTTGTAATTAGGTAGCTGCAAATAGAAATGAATTCATGTGTGGAAGATATAATTTAAAACGAAGTGCAATAAAACACCTTATTATGTAGAACTTTCCGCACCCTTTATGAATTTCAATCCTTTGAAAATCTAGTTCAATAAGGAGATAGAACACATGTCTTTACATGTCAATAACTACTCTTTAAAGAAGTTGTACCCTTTCCATTGTTGTGGTTCCAATTGGAATACATAGTTATATTTAACCAACAATTGTTGGGTGCCTTAAGGTGCAGTGAAATTATCTTTTCGGAATGTAAGAGATAGTATTTTCAAGTTGTCAATGAAATTATGCATCTATTGCCTATCTTTGGGCTTAGATTTTGAACATTAATCTTTTCAAAAACACTACCAATACCTACTTGTCTAGTAGACATATCATGACATCCAGGAATAAACATGGTAAAGTGGACAACTAAATCCCTTTGGCAGTCTACTTGACAAGTAGAAAAAAATAACAACAAAATTCATCATAAACCATTTACATATGGGGAATATTTTTACTTGAATGATCAAAGACAAGATAGCTCTTCACTATTGTCCATTAACTTTCAAATTCCACATTATAAAAGTAGGTTGAAAGTAGATTTCTAAAAATACAAATAGATTTTGCAATCTTCATCTATTTTTTACAGTGTGGACTTTTGTAAAGTATGTGGCGAATAGGTTTTAATAGATAGATTTTATATTTTTTATTATGGCCACCTTTCAAAACTATAATGATCAATATCTATATCCCTAAAAGTAATAAAACAACTAAGTTTTAAAAGTAGACTAAAGGTATCCCCATTTCCAAATTCATCACTTGGCAAATGGGGATGCTTTTGGGTTAATTTTTTAAAAAAATTAATCCTTCATTTTTTTAGTAATGAATTTTTATAGTAATAATAGAGGTGTGGGATGATTTATAATTATATTTCCACCCATTTTTATGTTACTTGTTTGGTTTTATATGCATGATACAAGGTAAATTTAAAGATACTCAGTTTTTTTGTATACTTTACCATGATTTTACCCATCCACTATTGTGTTAAGTGAGTATGAACTTCCAAATTCAGTATGCAAAGTTTAGAGGAGTAGGGAAGAAAAAGCTTAGCTTCATCATTAATCATTGTTGCCATGGCAATTTATATGTTTTGCTATAGTAACAATGTCAAGTCTCTAGCTTGTTATTTAATAAGTACTTTGAGCTCAATGTTTGTCTCCTTTTTGTGCATGAAGGAAGTGGTTTTTTGTCCACTAGCTCACCAAAGAAGGAACAAAAGATGAAGAAGAACATTTTTTGTTAAGTTAGTTAGTCTCTTATCTTGGAAGAAAATTATGAGTATCATGTTGATGTTAATGTTTTTGTGATGAAAATGATGGTGTTTTTATAACAACCAAAAATATATTTCTAGTATCACCTTTCTGTTGCTCATGCATTTTCAAATGTGGTTGTTTTTTACATGGGATATTAAATAATGCAGACATATACAAGACACTTGACAACAAAAAAAAAGCAAGATGTTGTTTCCTATGGAATGCAACATTAGCAGGATGGTTTCCATGGGGTGATCCTCATTAAGCGCAATTTAGTTTCACTTATGGGAATTATGGCATTTATGACAATTGCGGCATCCTTTATAACAGTTGCATCCATGCCAATGATGGTGGAACCAAATCTTCTAAGGTGTGAAACTTTATTTCAAAACCTTTTGCCAACCTCTTTTCAAATCTTCACCAAAGCATGTTTCTTTCCCTCAACCAAAATCACGCATGCACCTCTTATTTTGATTTGCTTTGTGATTTTATATAACTATAGTTTATATTATTCTTTTGTAGATTTTTAAAGACTCTAAGTGGAGTGAAAATTCAAGGTACTACAATATCAATTCTAGTGATGTCATACTTGGGGGGAATTTGACATGATCTTTTTTTCTCTTTATTGTGATGTCTTCTACAATGAGGTTGTTTACCAATCATGTCTTCTTTAAAGTGATGTGTTTTACACTATGGATGGATGCTTGTAAGTGTTAAATGGATAGAATTGAACTTCGCAATTTTAGTGTTTTTTTAGAAGTGGTTGAAGGCTTTGGGCTTGAGGCAAACAATGGAGACCTTGTTGAATTCAATTATGTTTGTCAACATTCCAATGGTTACTTTATTTTAAAATATAGTTTTTTGGAATTATTCTACCATATCCTTTTGCAAGATTATTTCATCTCCATTTTTACAATATCTCTTAAATAGTGATAATATTTGTGGGAATTCCATGGTGACTAATGAAGAAGTGTGTTTCTTAAGAACTATAACACGATGGATTAATTTGGCAATGAAAGCCGACATGTTGTACTTCCACTTAGTGAACGCATGGTACAAACCTTCTTACTCTTTTGTTTCTTTCGCGCAAGAAAATAATTCATAAGCACAATGTTTGGGTGAGATTTTCTCTCATTTACAAAGCATTCATGACCAAAGTTGAACAAAATCAAAGTTTAGATTATGTTCCCCATTAATTGCTTAGTTATCATTGGATACAATGTAACAAATTTGACCATTGTTTGACATCTATGACTTGTTGAGTTGGCTTGGACATATCATAATTGGGCTTGAAGAGGTCATTGTGGGTATGAAACATGGAAGTTTGTCAAACAAAACATAATCAAAAGTTTGTGTGTATGGTGAGAGTGTGGCTATAGTTGTCCCAAACTAGGTTCAACAAATTCACTCCTTAGTCCTCTACATGCATGCATGATTTTGAACCAAGCTTATGCTATCTACAATGTTTAACATGACCAATATTGAATTAAGGTGTATTTATGTTTGTTTTTCTAGGAAGTAGGAAATACAAAAACTTTAGTTCCACCAAATGTGGGCTATATTGATTTATTTCTTAGATCCCAACCTAAGAAGGTACATACATTTGTTGATGCTACAATGTATTTGAGTTTTAACTTGTTGATTGACTAAAAGGAACAAGACCTTGCATCAATTAGATTTTAACATTGTATCTTTTGAAACAATGGATAATTATGCAAACTTTTACAAAGTGCGGTGCTATTGTGCAATTTAAAATAAGGAGAAGCCTCATATCACATGCCAATTAACCTCTTGTGTTTGAGGCCCAATTGCTAAAGTTCAAATATTGCCAGTTTTGGGGATTTTTCAAATAGCAACTGCAAGCAACTTCAACTTCTAGTTTGTTCAAAGTAGCTTCAACTTTTGCTATGCTCTCCTCATGGCAAATAAGGAAACTATTGACATCTTTAAACTATCAAAGGTTTTTTTTAGATGTTACCAAATGCAACAGACTTTGGATGTGCATAATGTAGTATCTAAGTAAACAATATAATCAAATGGAGATGTGCAACCATAATTGGATATTTGGAATTTGGAATCACAAAATTTGAAAAAATTAAGGATTTTGGGTATTTGGGATTATTTTATGGAAAACAACTTTAATAACTTTACCATAAACAAGCCACTCATTCAAAGTGTTGAAGGTTTAAAAACATGATCAAATCATGTGTTTCTTTTTTTTAGCTTCTTGGTTTATTACTTTTGTACTATTGTCACCAAATGGCATTACATCCAAGTTTGGCATGTCAATGTCATGTGTAGTGGTAGTTGATGGAATTACCTTATGCATAAGCATAAATTTTCCAATGTAGCTGCCCAAGTTCAAGTTCTTTTCCTTAGCTTGCATTATACAAATGCAAATTCCTTTGGATGCAAAGGCGGTTCAATAGACAATTGGAATTTCTTCATTCTTTCAAAATAATATGTCAATAGAAAATCCAAAATTACTTTGTCATTCAAATTATGAGCTTCAAATGTTCAAGAATTGGTAATTTATCTATCAAAAAGGTCAAAAAGGTGAAAATTGAAAATAAATAAATAAATAATAAAAGGAAAGTTAAACACAAAATAAGAAACATGCACACACATAGTTATGCATAACAATTAATAAAGCAAAATGGAAATTGGAAAAATAACAAGTAATTAAAAAAGAATGAGTATGTATTGCATGCAATTTGGAGCCATAACATGGAACAAAATTGCATTAGCACCACATGTACACGACATTCATAAAAAATAATTATGACACTGATTTCATGCGAATTACCTCGTGAACAAAAATTATAAATAAATCACGTAGATATTGTGTATGCCCAAGCTATAAGGTGAAGGCAACATTGAATCTTTGGATGTGAATCAAGCACAAATTTCATGTCCATATTGTCATACATCATTCATCCATGGAATATGCACAAAATTCATCACACACACTCTTCATGTGAATTCAACATGTTAGTGTCAAACATGAAAAAAATGTGAGGTTAATGTCAACATGATGGATAATGCATATGTGCATGGATGCCACTCCAAGGGCAATGGATTCAACACATACATATGAACGAACAAAATCCTTCCAAAACTATTAATAATCCATCATTAGAGAAGTTTGTGATGTAGGTGAATTAAATGATTAGGTTGAATTAATCACACACCTCTTCAATGAAAGTTTTCATCTCATCTAGAACCAATGGCCACTTTTGTCTATGATACGTCTCTTACATGTCATGATAAGATAACCACCAATGGCCTACAATAGGATAGCCTACAATAGAATAACCAACAATGATCACTAATAGAATAACCACCAATAGCCACTAATAGCCGTTAATAAAATAGCCACCAATAATGATTAATAACCATCAATAACATGCGATAATTTAACCTAAAATAACCAACAATAGTCATTAATAAAATAACTCCACCAATAGCCATTAATAGAATAACCACTAATAGCCGCCAATAATCATTAATATAATAGTCATTATAGCCATCAATAGAATAACCACTAATAGCCACCAATAATCATTAATATAACAGTCATTATAGCCATAAATATAATAACTACCAATAGCCATTAATAGAATAGCCACAAATAGCCTATGGTAATATAGCCTAAAATAACCAATAATAACATAAGGTGAAATAGTCTTCAATAATCAAAAGTAACCAACAATAACTTCACATAGTTGAAAATAACGTAAAATGAAAGAGCTTAGAATAATAAAAAATAACTTATAATAGTTGCAAATAACCCAAAATAAAATAACCTATAATAGCCAAAAATAATTTATAATAATCGAAAATAACCTAAGGTGAAATAACTTAAAATAATAAAATAACAAAAAATAACTTAAAATAATAAAAAGTAACCTAGGGTGAAATAATTAAAAATAGGCAAAAATAAATGAGAATAACCATAAATAACAAAAAATAATGTAGGGTGAAATAATTTAGTACAATGAAAAATAGCCTTAAAGTAGTTGAAAATAATTTAACATAGGTAATATTATTATATTAGCAAAAATCTTATCCATTTATTGAACATTTTTGCTAAAAGTTTTAACCCATATGTTTTGTCTTCAAATCCCATGTTACAAACTACATAAAAAAGGTTTTTTTTCTTATATTCTCACATTAAAATACAACTACCATTTTGGGATGAACTAAAAAAGGCTCAATCTAAAGGCAAAACATAAAATAAAAAAATAAAATTTCATGGCTATTCCTTAGTTCATTTAGTTTTGTGTTTTCCTACCTACTTACTTACCTATGTAGGTAAGTAGGTTTTATTTTTCTACCTACCTATGTAGATAGGTAGGTCATGGGTAAATACATAGGTATGTAGGTCTTAAACCTACTAACCTACCTACCTATGGTTATGTATGACCTATCTAACTACTAAAATAAATATTTATGTTTATTTATTTTTTCCAAAATATAATTAATATGCCATGTGACAATTTTTTCTTATATCATGTCACAATATTGAACCATCATTAACAATCAAAATGAACAATGGAGATCAATATTTTGAAAAAAAATAAAAAAATTGTCCAAAAGTTTTCATAGTGCCACATGTTAGATTTTAATAAATGGATGACAATCAATGACATCAACTTGACATTATGGGTGCAATTATAATGGAGATGCATAGTAGTTGAAAATGAATTGTTTTGATAGAGTTGTAATTGGATTGCAATGAATTGCATCGTATATACAATGATTTGCAACTCATGCAACTTGTCCATTACCATTCATGACATATAAATACAATGAGTTGCAAATGTCTTCTGTAATTCAAAAATTGAGTTGTAAGGCCAGTTGCAAAACACCCATTTTTTTCATAGTGGAAGTATTCCTCAAACTTGCCATTTTTTACTTGCCAATGAATGTCCCATGAATTGAACAACTTTAAAGTGACCATTTCTTATATTCCTTTGTTTTGTTGTGGTAGAGACATAAAAGATTTTCCCCTTTTTTATAGCCCATTTGGAAACTATGCTCCATTTTTTTCACATCAACAAGCAATGTGGGCCTTACAATAAGCATGGAAATCATGCAACGCAAAGGAATGCCTAATTTGGTCTTGCTTATTAATTGAATTTTGAAATCCTCAATAATTTGATTCATGCACATCTTATGATCTTTTTTAACATCGTTGATTCCTTCATCAAAATCACCATCCCTTTCATCAAAATCCATCTACCCAAATTTGAAGGCACATATTCAAAAAATGTCTCCATTGTTTCAAATGTTATATTGCATTGTTTGATTCCCCATCTATATTTCTACACATATGAAAAGAGGATTCATATATGATATCATGAATGCAATAATCAAATCACAAAAAATGTATTTTGAGGCAAAGAAATTAACTAGCTTTGCACAAAGAAAATAAAATAAACCAAAACAAAATTCAATAGTGTGATAAATTTCATGGTATAATGAAATGGTAAACAATAACATTCACACATCACTGTACTTGATAATAACTTGAAGTCACCATTCACAATGTAAATTGAACATTAAAAAAAAAACTTTGTTCCTTAAAATTGATGATTACAACCAATGTCCCAAACTAGAATATAATACCTATGTAAACACACGTGATTATGTTCCTTATTAATTGTCAATTTGATTTTCTCATATTCATTATCATTGTATTTATGATTCATAAAAAGTTCACCAACCCAAGGTTTTCACAATATGCAAAATTTGACATTTGTAAAAACAAGTTGTTTGTTATTTATATTTTCAATGGTCGATGAGGTTTCTCTATTGTCTAACATGTTAACTACAAGTTCGAAGAGGTCATTCCAAAAGTATTAAAGGTTGTTTTTCAATACTTTGGGGTTGGTTTGTTATGTGTTTTAGGTTTTAACTTTTTTTCTTCTTCTTAGGTACCATCATGTGTAAGAGGATAATTCCTTCATTTGTATTGTGTTGAGTTTTTTTTTTTTTTTTTTTAAAATCATAAAAACTGATTGCCATTATTGATAGTTGAGCAACAAAAAAAATGAAATCCTACTCCCTAACAATGGTGGGTTTGGAGGGAAAAAAAGACTAGGGAATTCCCTTGTGATGACAAACAAGCGGAAATAAAAGGTCAAGGAGGGGAATTACAAAATATATTATAGGGAAGATGGTGGCGTCTTTTCCCAAGTTCAAGTTGTAGTGAATCCAATGAATTCACTACAACAAAAGGTGTCCATGTACGTTAGTTGATTTCACTAGATTTTGAATGAATTTACTAATCTCAATGAACATGACCTAGTGGGGATGTAGTGAATTCACTAGTTTAGTGAATGGGGACTAGTGAATTGGACCCACATTTAATAGTAGTGATTTGTGTGTTCACCTAAACTTAGTCCATGTGCCCAAACAAGCAATATAATAATTGCCCTTTTGTTTAATTTGTTTTGGTTTGTTTGGTTTGTGAATTCAACTTGAAGAACTTTTTTTAATTCCATTTCAAAATTCTCACTCCTTTTTTTGTGGGAGTTAAAGAATGTTCCCCATTTTTTTCATTTTCTTGTTAAATTGTGATCAAGAAAATTATTTGCTAATATCACCACTTTGACAAACTTGGGGTGTTTCAAATTGTGTGACATACACCATATTTTATTAACATTTTTAATGTGGGTGTTAATGGCAAGAATTGTTGTGTGCTTGAAACTAGAAAAATGTAACAAATGACTTTAAGCACGACAAATATAATGAACTTGGTCAAGTTGTTTTGCTTAGTTTCCTAAAGTTCAATCCAATGTGTGATGCATACATATGCATGTTTTTCACCTTGCAAATGACAATGTCACATGTACATTTAGAAGCATGCTTATACAAACACAAAACTTGCAAGTAACCATTATATTAAAAAAAAAAAAACAACCAATGTTTTCTATTGGGGAAAATTTTCACATTTTTTTAACCTAAAAAAAAAGATTTCAATGCATACATACAATCTTTGTGAAAAAAATGGTCATAATTTGACAAATTTCAAAG
>Ga0209611_10004167_pt1 | contig 24826 bp, 16 predicted proteins | sample S1TSphgellanicum_3_FD_187693 | JGI IMG/M metagenome (GOLD analysis project Ga0209611, IMG submission 187693) | Host-associated microbial communities from peat moss isolated from Minnesota, USA - S1T2_Fc - Sphagnum magellanicum MG (SPAdes) (version 2) | ecosystem: Host-associated > Plants > Peat...
TGACTGGAGTAGATTCTAAGTAGATTCTGTACATCTTGGGGCATGTCCAGTGACCCTTGGTAGAGGTGGGCAGGGTACTATCATTGGTACCTTGGGCAAGTATTCACCAGGGCTCCAATGTCAATCGCCTCATCACATATGTGTGGGTGCAATTGTGCAGGCCCTTGTTTTGAACATATCCTTCTGCAAACAGGAGGAAGACTGTTGAAGCTTCAACATTTGAAATTCTCTTTCAATATGAGGTGTGTTTAGCAGCTAACCAGGAACCTACTTATTCATCAAGGGCTCCTTTGCAGGCATGGCCATGAGACATTGACATGGAGACACATGAGTAGGGTGCAAGTGCAATTCAACTTCCTCTGCATCCAATACAGGTACATGACTTGGTGGAGCCACTACACTATGCTTGTGGGTCTGGGAATTTCATCATGAGGTGTGGGTGACACAACATTGAACCCACAGATCTGATAGTGCTCTTCCTGGCATCCATTACCCCCATGATAATGTGAGGACTTGGTGCTCTGCACAGTTTGTTCACTGGTTTTCAAGTTACACCATTATCTGACCTAATGATATCCTTGAATTATGAAATTCATGCTCCAGTTGATACAAGGCTACTCAATTTCAAGATACCAAGGATTTATTTCAAACCAAGTTATCTGTGAACAGGAGGCTGCTGTTGCTCCATGGAAGAAATTTGGCAAAGTGCTGCAACTTCAGCTGCTTTCTTTGCAAGCACACAGGCCATTGATCTAGCAGCAATGTTCCAATCTCTGTTGGCATCCTTGTGGTCTCCATTGCAGCATTTTTTGGGTGATTGTGTTGAGACCTGACCGGGCACACTGGTTGACATCTTGATAGACATCCACTTGAAACAGCAACTTCACAGCAATTTGAAATCCCACCCTCAGACTCTAGGGTGTGTTAAAGGCCTTTGATGTCAGGATTAATACAAGTTTTTATTTGCTACTTAGCCATTGAGTTGTACTATATTAATTGTTGCAACATTGCTATGCTCATGGATCAACTGAGGTTAGAATGGTTCAAGATGAGGAATCATGGTGGATTAACTGATCTCCATTGTTCAAGTGGTTGGTGCCGCTTGTGGCGAAGCATATCTTGCAATGATGTTCCAAAACATCAAATCAGAGATCAGTTGTCTTGTTCATCAGGCACACCCAAAGCTGCATAGCTGGTGGAAAATAGCAAGTTCTGAAATTCACAATGAAATTGAGTGCAACCTTGTTATTCCAACACAAGTGGCTCAAGCACGTGCTTGTGTTACTCTTAGCAATTTACATTCTCTCTAGGCTACTAGATCCATTTTGACCATACCAGGGACAGGAGATGAGAGAGTGATCATTATGCACATTCAGGTAGAAGCATTTGCATTTGGCCTCTGGCTCAACACAAATATCTCTGGGACAACAGTTTGGATGTGCAAGGAGAAATCATGAACTGTGAGTGTATTTCAATTTTGTGGGAGCTTTACTGACAAAGTCGGAAGTTCACCAACAGATCTGCATTGTTTTTCAATCTCCATCAAGAGTCAAGAGTAGATTGATAAGTATATCTCTCACAAGAAAAGGATTGGACATTAAAGACAATGAATTTGACAGTTCCTGGTTTATGCACGCATCCCATATTCTCGTGACTAGGAACAACTTGAACCATGTTAGTGGCAGGGACAGCCTCTGATACATGACATCCAATTTGTGTGATCTTCTCATGGACAAAGACCCAATAACCCAAGACGAGATGAATTTCTTTGATGTCTGTGTTTCTCTTGGAAATGAAAGAGATATTGTTCTCGTGAAAGAGAAGTTTAGGGTTGCTAGTTGCTACCCCTTTGAACAGGAGAAGGGTAGGGCCAGAAATCCTTCCTTGTTTTGAGGTGCCTGGGCAAAAGGGTGATAGTCCAAGAGATGGGCACTGTAAAAATAAGGGCGGGCCGAAGGCTTTACCCTTCTCTTGTGTAAAAGCCTGCCCTAATTTTCAGAGGACATACACTTGCACTACAAAAGATTTCTTCCGTTTTGTAAGGTCCTGGAAGATAGTGGGTCAGTTCTTGCACCTGACAATGGTTCTCTATACATACTACAAAAATTAGGGCAGTTTTTTACACACATTGTAACTAGCCTGTAATGAGAAAACAAGCATATTTCCTACATAGAAATGTGCAGTAGCGCCTTTTGACACATAATGTTGACCATATAAATTTTGTAATCAAATTTTGTTTTAAATTCTATACAAAAATTGGTATTAAGTGCATTTCCTCTCTCTTCGAAATCCTTTTAGAATCTAATTTTTTTAGTATACCTTGTGCTGTTGGCCCAAGTGTGAACAAACTATGTAACTACTCCAAGTGTGAATAGGACCTTGACAATCAAGCGAATTCAACTAATTTTTCTTTTTAGTCAGAAATTTGCCAAAAAAATTCATAACAAATTGAAAAGAAACCCAATGCCCAATTGTGAAAAGACACCCCTTAAGAAAACATTGAGACAAAGTCGAAGTGGATCAACTTCTCATTGCTAGGATCACAATATTAATGATGGAGTACAATAAGCTGGTCCCAAACTTGTACTGATATATATTCAAGGAATGATTTCTCTTCTTGTTTCTCTTCTTGAATAATGCTGCTTCGAAGTAAATATTGTGTCAACTATCTTATTAAATAATACTACCCAAATGTTACCCGCTTCGGGTGGCTCTATAGAGAGTTAGGGCTATTATCATATCGAGCTCAGTGCTTGTCGATAGGGAGACCATTTCTAGGTTGGGTGTTTTTTGTGAGTATTTTTTTGTGAGCTGTTGGGGGAGATCAGTGTTGGCTGGATATCACTTTCTTCCAATATTCCAGGGCAAGGGTATTTTACAAATTGAAAATCTCATTAACACATACTGTATCACATACTTAGTTTTTTTGAAAACTTTCAGGACATGTTTATTATATTTTGTTTATCTCAACAAAACCCACCAGTTATCGATTTTCCCAGGTATGGTTCATGCAATATCCACCTGTTGTGCATAATGGTCAAATTTTGGAATACCCTTCTCGATACCCATCTAAACCCATTTCATATTTGTCAAGGCCAGTTCATGTCGAGCATTTTATGTCAGAATTTTTGCCCCCATTGATTCTATGTTCATTTGTCACATTTTTTACATTTAACTTCCAAGCATCAAACAGGAACTTGATCAATTGTTTTATTGCACACATTGCACAATGTTGCACACAATGAAAAATATTCCCAAAACTCAAATGAAGCTTATTAATAAATGAAATAAAAAATGCATAATGTATCCTTGAAGTCAACGACTTAAACCTTAAACGACATTAATTTGAATTCATTGCCTCACAACTAGATGCCAAGAAGCACCATCAAATGGCTAAATCCTATGCATCATACTTACAATGTTAGAAATAATTGCATTAAACATCTACTGAATAGTTATATAGTTGGCAAAATTAAAAATAAAAAACCACAAGCTTTTATCAAGAAAATAGAATGTTCTAGTGCGGTTTCAATTATATTTGTTTTGCCCCAAGCTTGTTGTTCAATTAATCCTTGTTTCATATGTTCACCATACATTCAAGCTGTGCAAACACACAAAAGTTCAACAACATTTCTAGATGTTAGCTCCATCAAACAAATCCTCGAATTTGAATTGTGATTCTACAATTCTAGCACCTCCCAATATTTTGTCATTTGAATGACAATTTCTTCATCAAATCTTATAACATGTGCCTTAATTCATAAGGTCATTATCTACAATGCTTCTTTGTGACACTAACCAATTTTTATAAAGCACTTTAGAAAGACAAAAATAATTATAAATTCACATGAAAAACTAAATTCTCAATATATTGCACCCAACCTAACACACCAAACAACATATATTTTCAAAGCCCTTTCAAAGCTGCAATTCTCATACACACACATTTCACCCTTCATTGATGAAGAAAAGTCTCACAAACCCTAAATAAGAATTTTTAGTCCTTGCATTTCTTACATTATATTCAACTTGGATAGGTTAGAAAGGAAAAGACATGAGACACAAATTGTAAACCAATGATCATTATGACCTTTCCTACTAAATGCTTATCTACATTCATATTGCACTAGTTTTTTTTAGCATTATAGTACATATATAAATGAAGGCTACTAGATTGCTTTGAGAAGTAATAATTTGGATAGGGCAAAAAAGATAAGGAATACCCCAAATATCATTACTACAAAAGTATGGTTTTTTTGTCACTAACATTGTGATTAAAATGACTATACAATCATGATATAAATAGAGTGCTGGCATGAAGTGACAAAGGGTGTCCATTATGACTAACATGAAAAGTAGCAATGCATTTTGACTACAAAAACTAACATTGTAGTCAAATCGGACAACATGTTTCACATGTGGCAAAGATGGCACCAACACGGTGTTGTCTATGTTGATTGATATGACTAACGTGCTTAAAATTAATCATCAAACTATGACTGATGTGACTGTAATGTCGTTTATAATATGATGTGGCAATATTAAAGTAAAAAATATTATTATTTTTGTTAATCACAAAAGTTTGCAAACATAGTCAAGTTCACATGTTTATCAACTGTTATTAATAATTATTTCACATCAAATAAAAAATTATAATAAGGAACAACAATTTGAAATTAAAAAAATTGAAATGGGAAAATGGAGTATGTAATATATTTAATCTGAATTTTTGTACATACTTATATATATACATATAAATATTTCATAATATATATTATAATTATCAACTATATATCTATATGTCAATTTTGAAGTATTCAAATACCATTATTTAGTTAAAATTTCTAATGCATAAAGTGGACACATCATGCCTAGTTCAAAATTAAATTAATATTGAACCACACACCAATGACCGTCTATGTGATGATCTTTACATCACTTAACCTTAAAGGCCCACACTTTTGGATTTATGGTTCAACACTACTATAGAAATTTTGAACATGGAGTCCACATTATGGATATTTCAAGTGACACAAAGAGGCTTTCAAGTCAAGTAGATGATTTACAAGATTACATAAACACATGTACATCGTTTTGAACATTGTTTTGAACCTTCATCTCAATTTGAAACTAAAACCATTGTAGTAAATTAAGGTTATGTTAACCGTCATTGTCAAAGTTGTATGGCCCATCAAACTCATCCCCATTTTATAGATTTTGTTATAGTTGGTTCCAACTTAATAACAAAATCTCAATAAATTACCTTTCATTTGGTTTCCATGGCCATAGATGAAATTGTAATGCTTGTAATTATAAAAGTATTTTTACAATACCATAACACCACCCAATTTGAACATACCTTTTTATATTCCTTGCAAACAAAATATGTGTTTTATCAACTTGTTTTAAATAACATTATGTGATGAAACGATTGGCTACAAGTACGTAGATAGGAGTTAATGAGATTACTTTACAAAAGGACTATGAATCCTTTTTAGTCATTTTTCACTTTTTCATATTAAAGAATTTTTGAATGAATCTTTTGCAACTTGTTATTCAAAATACATGTAGTTGCCCCAATAGATCACATGTCTTGTGTTAATCATTGTGTAATAAATATGAATTTTTCAATGTGTGTAAATTTTGCCAGATTTTACATTTCATCTTGAAAATTTATTATAATTTTGAATCATATCAAAATATGTTAATTACTTTAGTTTTTTGTTTTTTATATCATAAAATATAACTTTGTTTTGTATGTCATGCACATTACACCTCATTTATATGTGATAAAGGGTTCTTGAAATTTTAAAATTTTGAAAATACTTTGAATTTTAAAATTTTTAAAATTTCATATCTTTTAAATTGTGAATGATTTTTGAACTTAAGTAGTAGGTTGCTATCATCTAAATTTTTTTCACCATCAAAATTATGATATTACAATAGTCCTTTACTTAGTCGTTTGTAAAATTAACCACATCTTATGCAACACCTATTCAAGTTCAAACATCATTTTAAAAAACCAAAACCCAAAATCTAATTTAATGAATTTTAAATTTGAATTCTTTAGTTTTTATATTAGTCATTTAGCACAACTTGGAATGATTAACATAATTTTAAAATGTCAAGACAAAAACATATGTAAAAATGTTCATAATTTTCACCACTATTTGACATGGTTTTTGGTTCCTATCTCTGTACTTGCACCGAATTGATCATGCCATAGATCCAAAATAGGCTTTTATCAAGTAACAATGTTGAGTGTAATCAAGCAATAATACGAGCCACAACAAATGTAATCCATGTTTGGTTTTTCATGTTTAATGTACATGAAAATGTTTTAAATATGTTATGGGAACATGTGGAACAACTTGGTACTTGAAAAAGGTTTGCTTTTAAACCCTTTTAGGAATTTTGGCCCCTTCATTTAACCTATTAGTCTCATGATGGAAGGTTTAATTTTCAAAAAATATAAAAGCAAACCTTTCACTTACTTAGAATATTGAAGCGGAGATTTTTTTTTAATTTCCTTTTGGTTATATATATACTAAATAATTTTTGCCTTGAACCAATGGAACATGAGAGCTTTCAATTAAAGGCTATGTAGATTCAAAGAAAAAAAAAATTCTTCATGTTTCTTGATTAATGGTATGATAATCTTAAGCACTTCACCATGGCAAGCTTGTAGATGCTTTTACTTTTCAATTTGGCCTTGTATTTCGAATTTTATAGTGGTTGGATTATGTTTTTGGAACCTTTGTAGTTTTTTTCTTGTTCAATTGTAAGGGTGATTTGAAGGGGCTTTCAAATTTTTTTTGTGAAGATCTATTGTACTTTCTAAAGGTGATATCAAATTTGGTTTCAATTTTCAAATTGAAAGTTTGTTGCAATAGGTTATAAAGTTCTTGTGATTCTTGATTCTTAAAATTCAAAATGTAAAAACCATATTAACCTAATTTTTGTTTATTTAAAAGAATAATTAGATGGCCTTTTGAATTTTTTTGAAGTGGATCTAGATCACTTTTTCAAGCTTGTTTTAAATTTGGTTTCCATTTTCAAATCAAAGGTTTGCTTTAAAAGCTTGTGTAATAAACCCTAAAATGTTTGTTTTATTCTATTTTGAAATGTTTGGATGTAAAAGAAAAAAATACACTAAAAAGTTGAAAACAAGATGTTTATGAAAATTGTAAAACCTTGTTGGTTATTCAACATGAGATCTTATGTGGGTTGTAAGATCCTACACAAGGTTACACTTAATGAAGAAAAACAAAAGGAATTTTTTTTTTAGTTTTTTTTTATTAATGTAATGAGTAAAAAAATTCAAAAATGCTTCTAACTTGCATTACAAATTTTTTTTTTAATGTTTCATTTAGTAAATGATTTGAAATGCCTTCACAATTACAATCATGTGTAATAGTTATAATCCACATTTTTACATAACATCATAATTTGAAATTTTTCTAATGAATATGTTTTGGTCATTGTAGTAAAAACCTTGGATTTATAATCCATCACCTTTTATAACCAACCCCAATCTATTGGGTCATACTAATAAAGAAACCCATTACTTTTTAAGTAGGCACTTCAGTGGATAGGGTTGGCTTTTGTTAACCTATTTGCACTATAAGAAATATATTTTTAGTCTGCTATGACACCAAAAGTGAACTATGTAATTCCAAGGTATAGAATGATAAATAACATGCTTCAAAAATAATATCTAGCTATAACACAAGTGTACACCCCTCCTAGACCCAATTGCAATAATCATTTATTGCATAAAAAAATATTCCATTTTCTTTAAAAGATAATTTTAAATGTGTTGGCCATCAAAATAACACTTTTCAACATCCCATTCTTTCAATTAGACTAACAAACATTAGTGAAAAAACTAATCTTTCAATATGAAAATATAGTGAAAAATAAAAATTATTTTTGTGATGAACTCAAAATGTAATACTAGTTAATTTTTGTGAACATGTAAAAAATCTCCATGTTGCGATTGTGTGCTTGCTTTTTCAATAAATGAATCATTTACACCAAAATGGTATTGACATTTGTATTTGATTCCATTTAATATGACTTCCATTCTACAAAAATATATTTAAATTTGGAACCACACCATTAAAATGGAGTTTTTAATGTAAGTGGTGTATTGATTGGATGTGGTGTTTGGATTTTTAAGCGCACCAAGGTTATTCAATGACCACATATCATAAAAGCCTTCAACAAACAAGGTATATCATATCGGTGTTTGTTTATAATTGAATAATGGTATAGTTTTTCCTAAACTTTGGGGTAAGACAATCTTATAGGTAAAACATACTTATTTTCTCATAAATCTTAAATGAGTTTAAAAACTTTTTGACCATATCCAAAATAATTTAACTTTTATAACTATTATGTCCATAATGTATCATATTTATTATGACATTTGATAGTTTTTTGCCAAAATATCTATGTATTTCAATGACAATCCCAGATTTGATAGTTGAAGAAAAATTACACAAAATGCACTTTATAGTTAGTATTTGTAACAATATAATAGTGGTTGGAACAATTGACAACCTACCACAAGTTGGGACCATTTGTGATTTTCAAAAACTTTAAAACTAATAAAAGTTCCTCCTTTGTTTGGATAAACCTTTTGTGAATTATTTTGTGTCAAACATGAATTGCAATTATGATATACACATAGGTATTATTAGTCAATCAACTTAGCACATCAATTTCTTGGCATATGTAAAAAAAATGTTTCATTAGTTGTTTGTCCAACCAACATTGGAAACCATCTTAATTGTTCTATAAAAATATATCTATTCAGAGATTGCAAAGAACTTCTTAATATAAAAAATATCATGAAAAGTTGCATGTAGGTTTTAATATTTAGGTATGCATGCCATTGTTGTTAATGCATGACCTTTGAACAAACATCTTTAATTATCCAACACTTAAGGTTTTGGAGAGTTCTTAATTTTAGGATGGGCTTTTGCATTTGTCCTTTGGACATCACCATTGTGAATTTGTTGTGTTCTTTAGGTGAGCAAGACAAAAAAACCCCCTCTTGTGGTTTGTAAATTTTTTTTGTTTTCTTCGCTAGTATTTGTGTGCATTGTGGATTGTGGTTGACACTTTTCATTATATTTTGCTCCCACTCCTCATCTTCTTATGTGCAAGGAGTAGCCGTCGAGCTTCACAGTCATGGTCATAAGTTGCAAGGTAATTGCCTTCTTCTTCTCATTAAGTGAATTTGCATTGATGGAAAAGAAAACAAAGGAGAAGAAGGGGGTCATTAGATATAACAAATTATATGGGTCCATGGTTTATGAATCAGCACACTAATGTTACACATTTGAAGTTTTTATCTACATACCTTTTGGAACTTGTTACTACTATTCATGGTATTTTGGGAATGAATGATGAGGGTCATTAGCTATGCATCAAGCAAAGGAACACCCTAAAGTAGTACCAAGTGCAATTTATTTTTTCTTTGGACCACAAAACTCTTTACAAGAAACAAGATGAGGCTCATGTAATGGATTTTTGGAGGACCTCGTGTTGTTCGTGGTTAAAGGGTTTTCTCTATAAGCACTCGTGAGAATGTATGGATGCGTATGTTGGTTTTGAGGCTTGATTGGGCAAATTTGTTTTCCCTTTTCAAAGGACATTGTTCACAAAATCCTTTTAACCATGGTTGCTCATAATCATATTTGCATATGTAACCTCATCTTGATGCCACATTTACGAGCACAATTACATTTGATTTATGGATGAGTAGGGGGTGGTAAGATATCTTTGCTTTTGTCATTAACTTTCTATTTGTAGATTGGAAGCCTCATCATGTTACAATAGGTTTTTTTAAAGCCAATGATATTATTGGGGATGGGTTGGTAAGGCAATTGAAGGTCATACTTGAAAAGTTTGGTTTCATTTCCAAAATCTTGTGCTATGTGAAAATGAAGGTACCAATTTGGGGAGCTTGACCATGGCCCTAAAGTTGGTAATTCCATATGAGGCATTAAATTTGTAGACTCCATTTTATGGTGCATGTTTTGAACATGTTACGAGTAAGGCAACTCAATATGCAACCAATCATGACAATATTTTCAAGGACCTTGACCTAATTAATATGAAATCTACCCAAGCATCCCTCCAAGCTTCCACCACATCGTCAAAAAAATCAAATATATTGGCAATTGTGATTTTTTGCAATGCAAGCATTTATAGGTTGTGAAATGTATAATAAATTGATCCTTCATTTTCATTGTGCATTATAGATAAGGGGGCAAAAAAATGGAGGTGAAAATTTGATGATTATAGTTTGTTTGAGTGCAAATTGACAATTTTGATTAAGACATGTTTTGCATCCAAGGTTGTCATGTTTGAGTAGTGCTTAGCCTATGAAGTTGTAATTTTTAATTGATTATAGTTGTTGGAGAAATGCATTAACTAACTAAATTCCTTCAACACATGTTTACGCCATTGCTAAGGTAATTGTGATATATTTTCTCTTGTTGTAACTACATGTGTAGTTGACCAATTTCATGGGTATTGGCTATTGTATGATGTTCTTGCCTCAACAATCAAGTTGTATGTGCAACTTTCTAAGAATAGATTAGAGTTATGGGCAAAGGTCAATGTTGTCAAGGACATGGATATGTGCACCAAGATGAAACAACTTAGTGTCAAGATGCAAAAGCAAATAGTTATTATTTTGAGACTCTTTCATGATTTTATCACAAATTTCATGTTTTAAAAAAAAACACATGTTTAAAAAAAAATTCATTAAAAATCACCACTATTACCTACATGTGAAAATGTGAAAAGGTGCTTGAGAGAGTCTTCTTGCATATTTTGAATATCACCAAATTTGGTTAAATATATTTATGGGTGATTACCATAACATCACAAAATTGAAAATAAAATAAAACATGGGTTCTAAAAAGGATTCACTCCTAACAATAAATTATTCATAATAACTTTTGTAAAACACACAAGAAGTTACGATGATGGTCACTTGTGATCTTTTGTAAAACACACAAGAAGTTACGATGATGGTCACTTGTGATTGCATTGTGAAATTTGCAATTTGCCACGCATCCTTAGAATTTTCAAAATAATGTTGCAAATTTGTAGCATTCCTATAATTCAATGTTAAATTTTTTCAAAATTTATAAGATTCATACATAAAATGTTAAGCTAACATCAATTATGATTTGAGTACTTATGTGACAATTGGTGTTAAAAGAATGTATAAAAAATGTTAGTAGCATGATAACTTAACACCAAATCTTTAAAAAAATTAGAGTTCTAATTAAAATGGTCATATTAGCTAACAACCCATAAAAGGGCTCTTTAACTCAATGTTAACATTTTGTATTAAAAATTTCAAGGTAACTCCATAATCAAATTTTGGAAATACCATTCAAGCAAATTGTGTGTGTGTGTGAGAGAGAGAGAGATTTGTGATGATGTGTGTGTGAGAGAGAGAGAGATTTGTGATGAAAATTGAATTGAAATGTGATTCTTGCAAGACTTGCTCATTGTTGAAGACATTGAATGTCGAGGATTGGAGAAATTTGATGATTTAAAAGAAAACACATTAAAAAAAAAAAATCATTAAAAATCACCAATATTACCTACAATGTGAAAAGGTGCTTGAGAGAGTCTTCTTGCATATTTAAAATATCACCGAATTTGGTTAAATATATTTATGGATGATTGCCACAACATCACAAAATTGAAAATAAAATAAAATATGGGTTCTAAAAAGGATTCACTCCTGACAATAATTTATTCATAATAACATTTGTAAAACACACAAGAAGTTACAATGATGGTTGTTTGTGATTGGATTGTGAAATTTGCAATTTGTCACACATCCTTAGAAATTTCAAAATAATGTTGCAAATTTGTAGCATTCCTATAGCTCAATGTTAATTTTTTTCAAAATTTGTAAGATTCACACATAAAATGTTAAGCTAACATAAATATGATTTGACTACTTATGTGACAATTGGTGTTTAAAGAATGTAAAAAAATTGTTGGAAGCATGGTAACTTTACACCAAATCTTTTAAAAAATAGATTTCTAATTAAAATGGTCATATTAGCTAACAACCCATAAAAGGGCTCTTTAACTCAATGTTAACATTTTGTATTAAAAATTTCAAGGTAACTCCATAATCAAATGTTGGAAATTACATATAGTAAAGGAAGAATGAAGCTTCCCCTGAATCCAGACGGACAGTAGCTACGGACAGTAGCTAAATATAGTGAGGACGTCGTAAAGCGTCCCCTTAATCTGGACGGACAGTAGCTAAATATAGCGAGACTTGCACATGCTAGTAGTTTAGCTTCTTGGGGAGGGAGGAAAAGGTGTAGCAAAAGAGCAGGTGCGCTCTTGAAGGGAATGGAGCAGCAGTTGTATGGCAGTAAAGGTGAAACGCCCGGGCTTATAATAATTGCAGCCCCAACCACCCAGGCCCTGTGTTTCTCCGGGCGTCAGAACGAGGATGGTATGGGATTAAAGTGAGATGCTATGGAGAATATGTTGGGGAATACATTGGAAACTTGGGCAACATATTGGGAACCCATTGAGAACTTAAAGGGAACACATTGAGAACGAGAGAAAAATGAAAAAAAAAATCCTTCTAGCTCCCAGCAAAGCCTTGGGTGAGCACCTAATAGCAATTTAATTCAGTCTCCATGGGTGGCATCCTAGGTGGCACACACCTGTGCATTAGGCACGGGGTTCACACTCGTACCATTCAAGTGAATTGAGAGAGAGAGAGAGAGAGAGAGAGAGAGAGATTTGTGATGAAAACTGAATTGAAATGCGATTCCTGGATGACTTGCTCATTGCATTGGAAGACAGACAAATTCTTGGAAGTGCTGAACTTGCAACAAACTTCTCCAAGCTGAGTTGCCCAGCCGCAAGTCAGGAATCTCCAGGTATGTTCTATATCTCTGTCTTCCATTCTGATCGATTCCTGCAAGAAGTCTTGCTCATTATTGAAGACATGGAATGTAGAGGACTGGATATTATATATTATTTCAAGTTTTCTTGGATCCTTGATGAGCTTGATCATCATCATCATCACGGAGATTGTTATGGAATTGCTCATTGCAACGGAAGACAGATCTTTCCTGGACGTGCTCAATTAATTGCAACAAACTTCTACATGCTGAGTTGCTCGGCCGCAGATCAGGAGTCTGGTATGACCTCTCTGTATTCCATTTTGCGATTGATTCCTGCAAGATTTGCTCATTATTGAAGACATGGAATGTCAAGGACTGGATATTATAGGATATTATATATCTTTGGTTGGATCCTTGATGATGAGCTTCATCATCATGGAGATTGCTGCTTGCACGGGATAATAATCATAGAGCTCCGATGCATGATTTGTAGTGAAGAGTTTGTTCTCTCCAATGACTGTATTCTTCTTCGCGTAACTCTCAGATCCAAGACGCTTGCAATGTACCTATGTGTTTCAAGGTCAAAGGTGTACTCTCCCTGCATCCTTTTCGCATTCCAAGAAAATCTGCGAACCTGAAACCCTAACCTCTGGATGGTGGAGGATTTGTAAGGTTCTTCTTCGTCACCTAGTACGCTACTGATTCAGAGCAAGATAAGAGAGAAAATAATTTATAATATACCAGTTCAGTTTTGCAGCTTCGCAGAAAAAGAAAGAAAAAAAACGATTTCACGTTTTCTTCATCGTGCAGGAGAGGAGGAGCACGAGTAGCGCAATTCTCTGCCACGTGAGAAGTTGAAGATGTGTTCTCAGTTGCGCGTCTCGATGGACACAATGTCGGCGTCGTCGTCGTCGTCGTCGTTGTTCTTGTTCTCTAGAAAGCAGCACTTGGAGTTGCGCGCGGTGGAGCAGTAGATTGCTAAGTGTTGAGAAAGAAAGAGAAAGGGGTTGCCGGCCTTCTTCACTCGTGAGTCGTGAGCTCTGCATATGGCGTTTGTGCCGTTCAACAGGAAGATGGTGAGGACGGCAGCGTCATCAGAGCCAGCAGCTCAAGCGAAAAGTCTTCCGTTCATGAGCTTGGTTGATGCTTCTTCCATGCAACACGAGGACGATGAACCAGAGCAAATGATGCGTGAGCTTTCCATCAAGGATCAAGTGCAAACGGAGAATTTCAACCAAAACAACGTACAACAAGTGTTGGTACATTGCTCTTGGTCGCAATTTTGATGATGTGCGTGTGATCCTTCTTGCTGCATTTCCCTAAGCTTCAACCTACTTTGCATTTCCAGCTGAACTTCAAACCTTCTTGCATTTCTTGAGCTTCTTGGCCAAGAGTAATTTTGTTCATCACAGAAATGCAAATGGCTAGTATGCTTGTTCTTGTTCTTCAAGATGCACAAGCATTGGATTTGATTGCCCTTGGAAGAATTTCCCTGTCTGCACCAAGTCTATGACAATTTCTTCTCCAGGAAGAGATTCTGAAAGATTTTTTGTTTGTTTGTGTCTGTCTGGAGTTTGGCAGTTGAAGCATCTGCATTTACAGCTCACGGAGTTGAATGCACAACTTCAGGATGCCTTCTTGTGGCTCCAAGAAGAGTGGGTACTAGGCAGCAATACCCTAGGCAATACCAAAACCCATTTGCACCTCATTTGTTTACAAACATCTCCCCAACATTATATATCTTTTGTTTGATTTCTTTTCCTTTCGGAGGTGGGACTGTTCTGTTCTTTTTCTGATTTCAAGCTTCTTGCCACCCTTTTTGTTGTATTTCTCTTTCTTCCAAGTGCAATTGTTGTGTCCCTTTTCTGATTTCAAGCTTCTTCTTGTAGAAGAATCTATTGGGGCATTATAGGGTGAGCATACAAGTCCATGCTCATGATCCTCTCAGCTCCATTTTTCTTTGGAAATCAATGTATATTTTCTTCCATCCTATAGCCCTTTCAACGCAATCAAACATCCTACTTTGTGGTGTGATATTATTTCCATGTGATGCTGAGCTTGAAGCTTTGAAATTTATGTAATTACAGTTATACATTGCCATAGAATGTGCACCCTAACATTGCTTTGTATTTACAAGGTTGGTCACAAAAACAGCTGTTGATTCTGTCATCTTATGGGCTATGGATTTGGTCATGACCTATGGATTTGGCATTTGTGAAAGCAGCCATTCAGGCTGGTGAATTAAAGCAAGACATGGTCACCAACTTGGCTTTGTCCAGGTAACATCTACGGGCATAGTGAAAATCATGTTTGAATATTCTATCATCTCTAGTCTTCTTCAAAAGAGCAGAGCATTTTCAACCTTTAGAATATTAGATGCATGGACCCATCAAGTAATAAACTAGAAGACCCATAAAAATTGCTTATGATTTCTAACAATGTCAAACTATTCCAGACCTTGAGTGCATCTGCAATAACCTGAAGGGAATTGCCAACAGAGATGCAAAATGAGTGTGAGAAGCAGCTGGAGCAATTGAAAAATACAGTTCACAAGCTTAGAAGTCAACAGGAGAAAGACTGCATTGATGAGGGAAATGGCCTGGAGGATGCCAAGGTTATCACATCTATCTCTTCATAAACCTTGCCATATTGTTTTAACTGCAATATCTTCAAGAATTCTAGAGGAGTCTCATTTTATAGCTACTTGGAATTGTCATGGTTCATGTCCTGAGGTTGCATCCCAGAGACAGAGTGATCATATGGAAACTGCTCTCCACCTACTTTTGGAGTCTGGATCCATTGGCATAATTGGTGTACGAAGTTTCTATTAGAAGCAAAAAAATGCTCAATTGCTGCAAAATCCACTTGCCATTCAGCAATTGAGTCCATGATTTGCAATGTTTGACTTTACTTTGTGAGGGGCAAGGAACCAGAGGATGTGGGAAGCTGAAAAAGGAGAACTCAAGTCCAAAGAATGGATTGCTGCTGATGAGCATAGGGAGAAGCTATCACACAAGAACCATTATTTGCAAAGAGTTGTGTGGGTGTACCCTGATCTTCACATCCCTTGTTTTCAATTCCAGTGGATGTGACTGTCAACAAAGCCAAATTGTGGTGAATAAAACTTGTGAGAATGAGTGTCCAACTCACCCTTTATCAGAGTGGAAGATGATGACATTGAAAGAAGTGCTGTTGTACGTTCAGAAGCAATTTTGCAACTAAAAGCTTTTTCTGTGAACAATTACAGAAACTGAAGGAAACGAACAAACTGTTCGCAACAATGACAGTTGAACAAAACCAGCTGTTGGTTCAACTTGGGGAGATAGAAACTCATCTTAGCATTGCACAAACCACAAAACTGGTAGGCTGCCTCTAACTTCACTCACAATATAAGAAAGTTGTCACAAACATTAGTCAATCACAAAAAATATGTTTTTACGCAAGAGAAGTTGGCTGAAGGCAATTGGAAAAATGAAATGGTGTGGAGTTTGTAAGGACCAACATACATACATACAGATGCTTACAAAGTCCATGACCAAAAAGTCAGATTGCTTACATATCAACTGAAAATGCAGCAAAGATAAGTGCATTACACCTATTATGTGCCTTCTTTGCCAGGTCTATGCATTAAATCCGTCCACCAGGATGACACCAAGGTATTCCAAGACATTTGTGGGTGGAAATTTGAGTGCTGCATGGTTAAAGTCAGAGATGACAGAGCTGGAAAGGCAACAGTCTCAATAGACCATTCCACAAACATGAGGCAAAAATCCCTGCTGATACTGAACACCTGAAGGTTCCTGTGATAGATGGAAAAACCACAGCCCCAACATGGAAGTAGTCTTGATGTTAACTAATGTCAGAACAGACAATGAATGAGAGAGGCATGACTGCACCTTGAACCAAAATGAAAACTTAAGAACATGAGGTCATGGATGCTTGTTCCACAGATTTGAACTTGACAATTGCAAGAACAACGAGATGGGAGTTATGGTCCCAGTCGAGTCTATGAGCTTCAAAGGTTTCCTTCTCTTTTGGTTGTTTAGAGTAGTACCACTCCTGTAAGGATCAAATCCCAAGAGAGCCACTTGCTTATCAATTCCAAAGAGGACACAGTTTTGAAGTTTTGCATCAATTTGAATGTGGCATTTCATGTGGTAGAAAGAAACACTTGCAAATTTAATGAAAATTTTGCTGCAAAAGCAGTTTTGGGTTTGAGGAATTTCTTTTTCACAGACATATTCCAACACAACTCTCTGGACAAGATCGTTTTAATTTGGCTTTGAGCATTCAAGATTATAATTGTGAAAACTTCTAGCCACTAAGTCTGTTTTGGTGGAGGCAAACTTGTAGAGACAAACTCGCACCAAATGCTTAGTGCATTTGTGTCACAAGGTTGTTTACACTTGTTGTGATGATACACATATGATGGTACTTTAGAAACGTTTTCCTTTCACCAAACTCCCTGGGATCATCACAACAAACCACACATGATCAACCATCAGCTAAGCAAATTACTTCACATAAAGTTCATGTGTCATGTGGAGAAAGTTGTTTGAGGACTAATTGCTTGAGCACAAGGCAAATAGGCCCTATCTGAGTCTTGTCAGGTGCATATCCTCAGTTCCATTATGAATGCCAACGACGACCTGATCTCAACATTCCTCAAAATATTGCGGTTTTGTGGTTGTATCAAGTGTTTCGCCAAGGGTTTTTTGGTGCAATGAAACTGTTGATGAAGTCCATGTTTCATGCTTGGAAGTTGGATGTGAAAATACTGACAAATGCTAAATTGGTGATTAAGCCGCTCATGGATAGATCGTCACAAGGCTGGAACCAATTCCGTATTACAGAACCGCCCTCGGTGGCAGATTCTGGCAGGAAAGTGGTCGCTAGCAAGTCGCGTGACCACGGGCTTGGCAAAATCGGTTACCAACGGTGCGTTCTGTGGCGTAACGAGTAGGTTACCCGCTTTCAAAAGTCACAGGAACAGCCTTAACAGGGTCGTTCCATTTCACTGCGCAATTCTGCTTGAAGAATCGCGCCGCAGGGGCGGCGGAATTCTCTCCTGAATTTTACGAAGAAGAGTGAGCAAGAGAAAAACCACGAGTGAAAACGTCAAGGAAATCAAAGACTCTTGGGATGCTAGCCTATGACGCAACATCAGAAAATTGAAACAAATATCACTGATCCAGATACCAAAAGCATGCATCTAGAGATGGGTAAATTAGACGTACAAAAAACTCCCTTTATTTTTCAGAAAATCCAGCATGAGACAACCAGAGACAACTCTAGCCGAGCACACTTTCCTCTCTGGTTTGAATACACATGAAAAGAAATTACGGCGGGAGCAAATTACAGGAGCTGGTTTAGGAAGCACTAAGGGCCATGGCAGCTAGATCAAGCATCACGGTATTTGCTGCGGACGACGTAGATACAACAACATCACCAGTTACAGAAGGTCCTCCATGAGTTGTTGCCGATAGTATGGGATTGCCAGCTGAATGCAAATTGTTCATATCGATCCCGTCCTGTGGATGTTCTCCTGTCCCTATAGTTCCAATCCCATCAAAATGCAAGGAATTATTTCAACGCAGTTAGTAACCTCTGGTTTCCATAGACAGAACTAGGATGTATACGAAAGTCTCGTTCACAATGAGTAGCTAGCAAAATCACTCATATTCAAGATAATCAGGCCAGCTAGGAATGGGAATTTTGCATTTTGTAGCATACCATCGCGCACGCTCGTAGGTCGACTTCTTGATGTTGCCGACACAGGGGCAGATACTGATGACCAGCACCGCATCATGAGATGCAAGCCACAGCCAGCGATGGTGATGACAATGAAGAAAACGACCAGCCTTAATATCAGCGTGGCAGAATCTGAAGCAAAGCTTGATGCTAGTTCCTGCCGTCCGCTCGTTGGTGGTGAAGCAAGAACTACACTCATGGCTAGATGGCTGATTCTTCCAATCTATTTGAGAAATGTAAGGATAGCTCTCTTTCACAAACTGTCAGCTCAGCAGGCCGTCAAGCAACCTTCCGCAAGAATTGATCAATCTGCTTATGCTTATCCGACCCTTCACAAAGCAGGCAAAGGGAAGCAGCAGTGTGCAGCAGCAGCGGGGATGGCAGCTGCAGCAACAGCAGCAGCGGAGATGAGCAGCTGCAGCAACAGCAGCAGCGGGGATGGCAGCAACAGCAGCAGCGGCGACGGCAGCAACAGCGGTAGCGGGGATTGCAGCAACAGCAGCAGCGGCGATGGCAGCAACAACAACAGTGGGGATTTCAGCAACAGCAGTAGCGGGGATGGTAGCAACAGCAGCAGCGGGGATGGTAGCAACAGCAACAGCGGGGAATGCAACAACAACAGTAGCGGGGATGGCAGCTGCAGCAACAGCAACAGCGGGGAATGCAACAACAACAGCAGCGGGGATTGCAGCAACAGCAGTAGCTGCAGCGGGGATTATAGCAACAGCAGGAGCTGCAAGGGGAATGCAGCAACAGCAGCAGCGGCGATGGCAGCAACAGCAGCGGCGGCGGGAATTTCAGCAACAACAGCAGCGGGGATGGCAGCTGCAGCAACAGCAACAACGGGGATGGCAGCAACAGCAGCCGCGGGGATTTCAGCTACAGCAGCAGCGGGGATCGCAGCAACAGGAGCAGCGGGGATGGTTCCAGCAACAGCAGCAGCGGGGATTGCAGCAACAATCAGCAGCGGCGATGGGAGCGGCGATGGCAGCAACAGCAGCAGCGGGGATTGCAGCAACAGCAGCAGTAGCGATGGCAACAACAGCAGCAGCGGGGATGGCAACTGCAGCAACAGCAGCAGTAGCGATGGCAACAACAGCAGCAGCGGGGATGGCAACTGCAGCAACAGCAACAACGGGGATTGCAGCAATAGCAGCAGCTGGAGCGGGGATTGCAGCAACAGCAGCAGCGGGGATGGCAACAACAGCAACAGCGGCGATGGCAGCAACAGCAGCAGCGGGGATTTCAGCAACAGCAGGAGCGGGGATTACAGCAATAGTAGCAGCGGCGATGGCAGCAATAGTAGCAGCGGCGATGGCAGCAATAGTAGCAGCGGGGATGGCAGCAACAGCAGCAGCGGCAATGGCAACAACAGCAGCAGCGGGGATTGCAGCAACAACAATAGCGGGGATTGCAGCAACAACAGCAACGGGGATTACAGCAATAGCAGCAGCGGCGATGGCAGCAACAGCAGCAACGGGGATGGCAGCAACAACAGCAGCGGCGATGGTAGCAACAGCAGCAGCGGAGATTTCAGCAACAGCAGCAGTGGGGATTGCAAAACTTAGTAATTAAAATTGATCACAAATTTGCTAGACTCATCAACAACTCTTGACAAGAGCACTCTCAACAACAACAATAACAACAACAACAACCAAAGAAAAAAACCCAACAAATTAGGTGCAGTTCAAACAAAACCAAACATTAAAACCCCCAACAAAACAAAACTACAATCTCAAGCCAAGCTGAAAAGCTCCTCCTCATAGCAATGCAATGGAACATGGAATGCAAAATTTTTATTTCCTTCTTCTCTTCTTCTTCTTCTTATACTGACTTACCAGTGTTGATCTGGATGATGCATTGATGCCTGCCCAAAGGACAGAAAATTCATGGATGAATACTGGGATTCAGAAGCTTGGATTTTAATTTTAATTTTAATTTTCATTTTGTGAAATTAAAAAATTCATTTCTGCCTGTAACTTGAGATCACATGGGTTGTATTAAATTGGGGAAAAAGTTATTTTATTATTTCCTCCTGAGTACTGACTGAGTATGTGAGTGAGTGTGTGCGTGACAGGGGAAACGGTGGGCCAGAGAGAAGCTTCGGATTGACTACTACTACTACTACTACTACTACCCTTGTACCTAGACATGGGTACACCAAAAAACCCTTGGCTACACTTTGGCTACACCAAAAAATCCACCTTGGCTACACTTTGGCTACATTGCACAATGTTGCAAAACATGAAAAATATTCTCAAAACTCAAATGAAGTCTATTTAATAAATCAAATGAAAAATACATAATGTATCCTTAAAGTCAACAACTTAAATCTTAAACACCTCTAGTTTGAATTCATTGCCTTGCAACTAAATGCCAAGAACTTTAATCAAATGGCTAAATTTTATAAACTATAACATAAAGTGGGTCAATGTTAATGAACATCTTTAGTTTTGAAGGTTGCCTTTGTTATTTCGATGCATGGTGCTTGATGTAATAAAATGCCATAGAACTCAATAGTGATATAGGTAAATATTTGTAAAATCTTATTCCTAACAAAGTGAAAGTAAATTTAATCATATGAAAATCTCCACATATAGATTTCTCTTTAAAGGAATTGATGCCACCATCACTATTTGAATGATTTGTTCAGTCCAAATCAATTGTCGAAATTGCACAAACAACTCTCTCTTTCACAACTTTCTAAAAGCTCAAAACAAGTGTTTTAGGTTACAGTTAGGTGATAAGTGATAATCAACTTGGATGATTTGTTGTATGTCACATCAAAATCTAGTAGGATATCAATTTTATCAGTCCTATACTAGGACAATGGGATGTCCCTTGAGTATTACTAAAACCCCATACCAGGTGGGATTATTTGATACTTACTTTTTTTTTCAGTCCTATACCCTAATAATCAACCTTAAAATCTATATTTGGCCAACACTGGGTAGACCTCTCCTAGGTTGGATGGCTTTGCAATTTTTTCATCCGTCTTGTTTTTAGATTTGCTCTGTGCGACTTGTGAAAGTTTTAAGTCCTATGTTGCTATTTTCAGTCCCTTTGGGGGTCCTGTTGCTCTCTTCTATGATTTCAGTTGGTGCAAATGCTCTGGGGTGTTATCTCTTGGTAGGACATTGGTCTTCTCCTTTTGTATTTTCTTTTCTCCTTTGGAGCGGATGTTTGTTATTTAATTAAATTTGGCAGGGTTCCAAAGACTAGTATGTTTGCTTGAAAATGCATGTCCTCTTGGAAGGGGAACAAACTAGAAACTGCAATGAACTAAATATCGAATCAATTCATTGTGTGGAACCCTAAAAATCTTATCTGAATTTGTAGCCACTATCTTGGAGTTGATTCATTGATGAATGCTAGAGCTGCACAATTAGGCTGAGTTGTAGGAAGCAATGAAACAAGCTAGCAATTACTGTGCTAGCTCCTGGTGTGTGACGATCTAGAGGATGTCAATCCACATATGCTGCAAAATACACCTTGCAGTGTGTATTTGCAATAGTAACCCAATGGTTGAAACAATAAACAATTTTATAAGTTGGGAGTTCAATTTTCAACAATTTTGGTAAATATCAATACAAAAAATTTCTCTTTTGAACTAGACCTTTGTCCAAATTATTTTGTGTCAAACATTAATCATAGGCATGATATATACTAAAGAGTAGTATATTCATGTTTCAATTCATTAAATATGGGTGCTTCCCAAGTTTTTGTTTTATGCAATGATTCATTTTGATTGGCTCATCACCAAAAAGAATTTTTTTTTGGAGGCTCCTTAAAATAGAAGTTTCATTTGGAGGATTGTATGCCTCCCTCATGGCTCACCTATCTAGGTGAGAAAGGGGGAGAACTTTGGGCAAATCATACGGGATTCAAAAAGTGGTGCTATTGGGAGCATAATGAGGAACACATTGGGAACTTGGGAAACCCCTTGGGAACTTTATGGGAAGACATCGAAAACCAAAAATATATTTTTTCAATTTGAAATATCTACTGACTATATATTTTTTCAACTATATAAAAATGTAGATAGTCAGTTCAATTTGAGCCATTAAGTCTGTTTTGGTTGATCCAAACTTGTATAGACACCCAGCTATATATAGTGGAACTCACTAAACTCACTAAACTCACCCAGCTGCTGTTCCAGCCGCCCCCTCCCTAGCTCCCTAAACTCACTGTAGACACCCAGCTGCTGTTCCAGCCCCCTCCTCCTCCCTCGCTGAACTCCTCCTCCTCCCTCGCTGAACTCCTCCTCCTCCCTCGCTGAACTCCTCCTCCCTCCCTCGCTGAACTCCTCCTCCTCCTCCCTCGCTGAACTCCTCCTCCTCCTCCTCCTGTATGTAAAGGGTAGGGTCGACATAAGTACTTCTCGAAATCCCGTAAGGAGATGCATATGGTGTAATTGATCAATTGTTGTGGAAGGTTGCTTGACGGCCTGCTGAGCTGACAGTTTGTGAAAGAGAGCTATCCCTCAATTTCTAAAATAGATTGCAAGAATCAGCCATCTAGCCATGAGTGTAGTTCTTGCTTCACCACCAACGAGCGGGTGGCAGGCACTAGCATCAAGCCTTGCTTCAGATTCTGCCACGCTAATATTAAGGCTGGTCGTTTTCTTCATTGTCATCACCATCGCTGGCTGTGTCTTGCGTCTCATGATGCGGTGCTGGTCATCAGTATCTGCCCCTGTGTCGGCATCATCAGGAAGTCGCCCTACGAGCGTGAGCGATGGTATGCTACAAAATGCAAAACTCCCATTGCAGAGCAAGGGAACATTTCTAGCTGGCCTGATTATCTTGAATATGAGTGATTTTGCTAGCTACTCATTGTGAACGAGACTTTCGTATACATCCTTGTTCTGTCTATGGAAACCAGAGGTTGCTAACTGTGTTGAAAAGCTTCCTTGCGTTTTGATGGGGTTGGAACTATAGGTACAGGAGAACATCCACAGGAAGGGATCGAGATGAGCAATTTGCATTCAGCTGGAAATTCTATACTACAGGCAACAACTGGAGGACCTTCTGGGACTTGTGATGTTGCTGCACCTACGCCGTCCGCAGCAAATACCGTGCTGCTTGATGTAGCTGCCATGGCTCTTAATGCTTCCTAAACCAGCTCCTCTAATTTGCTCCGACCGTAATTTGTTTTCATGTGTATTCAAACCACAGGGTAACTGACTGTGTTTAAATAGCCCTTGTGTTTTGATGGGTCGGAACTTCACTTATTAAAGGTCTTCGTTTTTGGATGTTGGAAATAACCATGTCTCTTCCTTCATGTCTGAGGCATGAGGAGAGCTAATGGGCCACACCTGCTTATTTTGATTAGTCTAGTTCACCACTTCTTAGACTGTTTTGCGTATTGAAATATTAAAGTGAGCGTCCATGTACAAATATGAAAATCGAAGTGTGCTCGGCTAGAGTTTTCTCTGCTTGTCTTTTTCTGGATTTTCTGAAAAATAAAGGGAGTTTTTTATACGTCTAATTTACCCATCTCTAGATTCATGCTTTTGGTATCTGGATCAGTGATATTTGTTTCAATTTTCTGATGTTGCGTCATAGGCTTGCATCCCCACAGTCTTTCATTTCCTTGACGTCTTCACTCATGATTCTTCTCTTGCTCTCTCTTCTTCGTAAAATTCAGGACAGAATTCCGCCGCCCCTGCGCCGCGATTCTTCAAGCAGAATTGCGCACTGAAATGGAACGACCCTGTTAAGGGTGTTCCTGTGACTTTTCAACGCCGGTAACCTGCTCGTTACGCCACAGAACGCACCGTTGGTAACCGATTTTGCCAAGCCCGCGCTCACGAGACTCGCTAGTCACCACTTTCCTGCCAGAATCTGCCACCGAGAGCGGTTCTGTAATGCGGAATTGGTTCCAGCCTTCTGACGATCTATCTATCCATGAGCGGTTTAATCACCAATTTAGCATTCATTTTCGCACTAACAGACTTCCCTCTCCCCGGCTTTCGTTCCTGTTGAACATCGTAGCTGGGATGAGTGAAGTGTTTCGATGACTTTCCATCCAAAATGCATAAATTCCAATTACCAAACATCATCACAAGTGCTGTCCTAGCTACCTCATACGGATTGATCGAATTTTGTGCGTTATTAGGGGCTGACTTATTTGTCACTCCAAGAGCTCCTGAGTTC
>Ga0209611_10004175_pt1 | contig 24813 bp, 15 predicted proteins | sample S1TSphgellanicum_3_FD_187693 | JGI IMG/M metagenome (GOLD analysis project Ga0209611, IMG submission 187693) | Host-associated microbial communities from peat moss isolated from Minnesota, USA - S1T2_Fc - Sphagnum magellanicum MG (SPAdes) (version 2) | ecosystem: Host-associated > Plants > Peat...
CGCGGTATTAGTCTTGGCAAAACTGGGTGACCACCACTAAGGTCATAGGTAATTATTTGTGGCTCATTTTGTGGAGAAAAGAACAAGACTTATTAATTGGGATTCACATGGCACCTAATAAATGTTTCGTGTTTTTTTCTTTCCGGGAGGTGAGACTTTTGTTTTGTTTTGTTTTTTGTTTTTTTTCTTTTGATTCTTTAAGTCAAAGATTTTTGGGGGCCCAAAACCAAAGGCTCGTGGGATGATGGGTCTTTATTAGGTATGGGTGCATTTCACACGGCCACCCATTCTACTTTCCCTTGTGTTATTGACTCCTTTACTCTTTTCCCAACCCACAAAACCACACAACCACCAAAATTTAGAGAAAACTCAACACCAGTGACCACACACCCCCCACCAAAACAAAAAGCACTCTTAGTAGGTACTAAAGTTATCCGTAAAGTCACCTTCTGTTTCGTCCCCTACCCCCTCTTTGATTGGTATCCGCAAAGTAAGGAAATTTTATTAAATCTCAGTATGAAATGCTGAAACTCGGCATTAAATGCACAAGGTTCGATTCGAGAGTAATTATAGTATTTGTACAGGTACGAGCGGTGAAAATATCTGTGGCAGCAGTGAAGGCGCTCAGGGAAAAGGAAAGAGGGGATGAAACTCAGTTTACCACCAAAATTGGTGGAAAAACTAGTTTGGGTCCCAGTTATTTCGTTTTGTAAATTGTCATTCCCAGCATTTGATGCCCTATTATGCCGAAACTGGCCGTTCTCGCCCCCTAGTGGCATGACTTTACTGATAACTTTAATAAGTTAACTAGTGTTGGGCAACTCTTTGATTTTGTTATAACCTTCCAGTTCTGAGTTTTGAAAAATATTCAAAATTAAAAAGCCTCTTGAAGAATTCCCCAAAAGATCCCTTTATCCTTTTTTCTTTTTTTATGTGAAGCTTCGGTTTATCCTATTCTTTGAAAATATTTCTCTTATGTAGCTTGTAAAATTTTCTTCAAGCATAATTTTCAAGCAAAATTATTTTTTAAAATTTGTTGTAAACAACAAATAATAGATGATCTTGGGACCTATGCACCCATTGCACAAGAGCAATATTATGGACACAAACGCTTATGTTTTAGGTGTGAGTAAAGAAGACAGACCCAAACCCAATCTTAAATCCAAAGAAGATCCAAATAATGAGAGAAATCTTGAGAACTATATGAAAGATGGTTTTTCAGAACTGTACTAGAGAAATGCCCCTCGGGCAGGCTCAAAACCGATGACCCAATTATCATCCAGGTAGTTTATTAATCTTTGAACACTAATACAAAAATAATAATTAAAAAGGAAAAAAATAATTTTAATTTGAATTTTTAACTTATAACTGGCTAATAATCAACAAACGATTATCACTCGATTATTTGATAACCTACCCTTATGCATAATTAGTGGTTATAACTTATTACCTAATTTTTTGATAACCTACTTGACGACTCAAAAAAATTGATGTTGATATTTCTAACCTAGGTGACAGTGTTTTTTTATTTAAAATATTAGTGATGTCAAAAAAATTGCAAAATTGGTCAAAATTATGCTAGGAAAACATTTTTTTCCAAAAATTTTGAGATTTTCTTGTCAATAAAAAGCAAAAATTCTCTCCAAAAAAAAACACTGTTATGTGATCCCAAAAAAATTCAAAAAATAACCTACCCAAATGGTTATTAAAAAAAATGCAATAACCGGCCAACACGGGAAAGGACCAAGGACCCAAGACAACAATCTACTACATACCTCCATGCAAAAACTCATTCAAACGCTTGCAATTGTCACTCAAGAGAGATTTCACTCTCGACCCTAAGGTTCTCAGGGTCAAGTGCTCTTGCAAATGTGCATGTAACAAGGTCACAAAGACCGGGTATTCCCTAGGGACGGTCCCTAACAAAAATGTCTACAAAATTCCAAATGATAATGATGTGGCAGAATCTCTCCCTAAATTGCTAAATTATGTCACATAATGGCCATTGGTCACACTTGGCTAAGGACCACCGGAGGTCCTCCTAATGGCCCTTACTTATGCACTACGTGGGGGATAGGGACCGTCCGCAAGTCGGTAAATCGGCCTTACACTTCCTAATTGAAGGTAACTAATAAGTTACCTTAAAGCTTTACATAAAATGAACAATTGACGTATGACACAACTATTTGCTATTTACATTATTACTACTAACAACGGTTAGCTCAAACCGGTGCAGTCCAGTGTTGGCCGGTTATGGAGAAAGAATCCGGTTATCAACTTGGTTATTGATAACCTATCAGCTGGTTATTTAATCAGGTTATTTCTTTGATAGTGAAACTGGCAACCGATGGGTCTGACTTTTGAATTTTTGATAACCTACTTGGCCGGTTAGCCAGACTTGGCCGGTTAAAAGAAATAACCGGCCAACACTGGTGCAGGCAAAGGAACTGAATGATTGATTACCTGCAGTTAACTTAACTATGTGGAAGTCACACAAGTTAACTTAATCACATGCCTTTTTTTAAACTGTAGATCAAGTCGTGCAGTTGAAAGGAAGTTAATTAGGTACCTCCTACATTTAACTGCGGCAGTAAAGCGTATAGAAGAAACTTAACCACCACCTGCAGTTAAGTGCGGCAGCAAAGCATGTAGAAGAAACTTAACCACCTACAGTTAACTGCGGTAGTAGCATGTAGAAGCAACTTAGCCACCTGCAGTTAACTGCGGAATGAAAAGCATGTTGAAGAAACTCAACTAGTAACTAACCTACAGTTAACTGCGGAAGTAAAGCATGTATAAGGAAGTTAAATACCCGCAGTTAAGTGCGGACGTTCATGTGCATGCAAACGGAACTTAATATTGCGTGGAGTTAACTGCGTAAGTCACGGATGTAAACAGAACTTAATTGCCTGCAGTTAACTGCGCCAGCCAGTCATGGATGTAAACAGACCGTAATTTGCCAGCAGTTAACTGCGCAAGTCACGGACGTAAACAGAACTTAATTACGATGCAGTTAAGTGTGGAAGTCGTAGGTGTTAAAGATGGAACTTACTAATTAAGCTAACAGTAGGTTAGTTAGTTAACTATGGAAGTTAATTCTGCAGTAATTTTAAAAATGGGGAAGCTTAATTCACTGCAGTTAACTTTTAGTATCCAACTAGTAACTAACTGCAGAAACAACACAGTAAACGACTAACTAGTCGGTGTAACTTCAACTGTTAGTGTAACTGGAAGGAAACTAACTGCGAAAGAGTCGAGACAAGGCGACGGCGGTCGCACTCACTCAGTGTTTGGAACGTGAAGAAGACGGTGGCGTTCCGAGTTCGAATCTCGTTAGCTTCCCCTTTTTTTTCAAAATTACAACTCGGTTTTGTTGCCCGTCGGCTTCGCCTTCGTCGCCGGTCTGAAATCAAACTTTCGTTTTGGTGGTTTTTGTGTTCTTCTCACTTCTAGGTTTGTTTATTTATTCATGTTTTTTTTCTGTTGGAATTCTTGTGTTTGTGTGTGTGCGTGTGTGTGAGAGAGAGAGAAGAGTCTTTTGTTACCAAGTTCTCTTTGGTCGTGGTGGTCTTAAGAACTCTGGTGTAGAACTCTCGTGTTGTTGTTGTTGTTTTTGTGTGAGGCGGTTTTGGTGTTTTTACGTGGGAGGAGGATCATGCCAGTCTCTCAGTTTGAAGAATCTGTCGTCGCCTTGAAGGCGTGTTGGTGTTGCTCCGCCGCCTCCTCCTCTTCCTCTTCCTCCTCCTCTTGTTGTATCGAAGTTGTCGAGTTTTGTTGTATACTTGAATCTGGCTTTATTGCAACTCCTCGATGACATGCGGTTTTGGTTTCTGACGAGCATGTCGCCGTTCAGGAATCTGCTTTAGCCTCGTCGTCGTCGTCAGATATAGAGAGAAAGTTTTGGTCGAAGGAAGGAGAGGAAGACTACTGCTGCTGCTGCTGTCCTCGATCTCGCGTGCAAACGTTTGGATCGAGAACCAGATTTGCAGCAAAGTAAGCTTTCTGTTTACCAGGGTTTGGATCGAGAGAGAGAGAGAGAGAGAGAACTTTTGTGGCGAGTTTTAATGGGCATTATCGTCGTTGTTCTCATTCTTCTTTTTCTTCTATTCTTTCTGGCAGCAGCCGCTTCTGGAAATCGATAGCTTCCGAGGTCTCTTCTCTCGGTTTTCGCTCTCCTCTGCTGTGTCGTCTGCGGTCATGGCAGTCTCCAAGAAACTCGCAAAGCTAGCGAAGAAGTGTCTGAGAGTGGGAAACGTGACAGAAGCAGCTTTACCGAAAGCGGCGTTGCTATCGTCGTCCTCGGGAGAGATTTGCTCGGATGGAAGTTGCCGACGCTCGCGGGGAGGTGGCGGCGGCGATGACGACGAGCCGTTGGATGTTCCTGCGGGCTGCCTCGCGGTTTACGTTGGGGAAGAGAGACGCAGATTTGTCATCGAGACTTGCTACTTGAAGAACCAAGTGTTCCGTGCTCTGCTTGCGAAATCCGAGGAAGAGTTCGGATTCGAGTTCGAGGGAGGCCTTCGAATTGCTTGCTGTCCTGATGTGTTTGAGCATTTCATGTGGTGGCTGGAAGGAGCTCCTGCACACTCGAGCTTGAAGTCGGAACCCTGGTGGTTGTAGCATAGCTGCTGCTGCTTCTGCACATTCGGATCAGCACCCGTCATTTTCTTCTTGTTTTCTTTTTTTCCCCAGCAGATCAGAATCTGGCAACGATGGGTATCAGCAATCCTTTCTTCAATCTGCATCCTCTCTCTGGTATCTTGCAACCTTCGATTCCACAGCAATGGGCGAAAGCAAACCCTCTACCTTGTCAGAGCCTGGCTACTCTTCAAGTCGGCCGACTTGTGTCCATGGCAGGATCAAAGATTTTCCTTCCCATGTTACTTCACTGCAAGAGTTCTTGCATGTGATGGATGGTGGAAGAAAAGGGTTGTGTGATGTTTTAGGGTTGTACTGTTTTGGATTTGCTTTTTGAAGAGGCTGCCTGCAAAGTGCCTTTCCTCAACAGCACAATGTGGAAGGAATTTCTAAAACTTTCAAGGCAGCCATTGTGCAACACTCAAGGATATCCATCCCTCTTCAAGAATTTTTCCTTTTTGCGTTTTTGAATCTTTTTTTCCCAGAGAAAATTCTAGTGTCATTACCACACCACTAGTATTGAACAAGCAAGGATTTCCTTGTGTTACAGAAAAAGGGGCATGTAAACAACCCTCAGTCAAGGGGTATGCCTCAGAATTCTTTGGTCCAATCTGGTCCATTTCTTTGGGCCTGATTTGGATATCCTGTAAACCCTACATTTTGTGTAATCTAAGTCTGAATTTGCCTTATGTTTGTCCTGGCTCATACTTGGTATTCTTTTATGACTTTTGTTGCTTAACTAGTGTACTACACAAAATGGTTTATCTTGTCAAGAGGGTTGATGTGTAAGGTGCAGTGAATAGAGAGGTGAGGGTGAGTAATTTATGTGAGTATGCAGGATCTCTTCGAACTTTCTTTTTTTATTGGATCTTGTCAATATGGAAAATTTTCATTTTAGAAATGGCCTGAGAAGTGGGGCCCCAAAAAATCATCTCAGGCAATAATAGTCGAGAGAGTTGAGTTATTTGGTAGCATGCCATGTGAAGAAATGGGAGAGAAAGAGAAATTACCAGTTTGTTGTATGGTGAAGAGGACATCAGCATTTGGTAACCATCCAACTCCCTATCTCTTGGTTTTCAGCCCTATTATACCCAATGCTGATTACAGTTTGCTTGAGTAGAAGTTGATTTTCTGTGTGAAATTCAGATCAAGAACTAAGCAGCAGTTCGAATGTTAAAAAGCTCAGAAATTTAGGAACTTTACAGTAATACAACAAAATCCAGTTCTGGGTATGCTCTTTTTTATGCAGATAAGGAATGGAGATGACTTTACCTAGGTGACTGCCCAATGTTGAACATCTTAACTCCTTGCATTGCTTATCAGATGCAAAAGAAAGAATATATCAATTCCATTAAACCCATATATAGTCCGACTTAGTTTGTAAGTTCTTATGCAATTACCCAAAACCAATGAAGAAGTGACATCAACAGCAGCAAAATTTTGGAGGCTCAATGTTCTCACTCATCGCTGCCAACTTGATCACTAGAGCTTGCCAAGGGTGAAATCAACTTTCTGGACTAGAAGCCAAATCATGACACAAAAGGTGCATACAAGCAGCTGCATCTGATGCTCAATTGTTGGAAGCTTAATGTGTGGTATAAGAGGTGACTGGGTTTCGAAATTCATGCTACTTCTGCACTTACTCGCTGTCATCTCCACTTGAGCTTTTCCTGTAACTACAATGTCTGCACTGACTTGCTGCATCTCCTCTAAAATGCTTCCAACATCACTGGTTCCAGGACACACATGGTTGGACAATGAACTGAAAATGAAGCAAAAAAAAAGATTGTGCTAACATTGACAATCATGCTGAATACCAGTATTAGGTCTTATAATTGAGAACACTCTAGGATGCACAAATAAACTCAGACCAAAAAAATTGTATGTGAAGAAGATGGACAAAATTCATGGGGTTGGTGCACTTGTCAAGGCTCCTGTACAAGACATTATTACATAGATCAGAAACCTTGATCCACAACACTTCATCATAGTCATTCCACCTTGCTGTAGGAAAGGTCGTTGATGGAGAATATAATAAGATGGGTCTCATATGGAAATGAGCACAAGTGACAACTGGAAGTGGATTTGCCTAGGCTTTGCAGAAAGGAGATTTTGATTTCATTCAGACAAACGGTATGCATCAAAGCACAAAGACCCAAAACAAGAGACTCATCATGCAATGGCTTTGCCCTTCATGGCAAGTTCAAACAAAAACATTTCAGATGATGGAATTGTGTAACATGGCTAGGACATGGTAGTGCAAAGTGAGTTTGTTCAACAATGCAACCAAGAGATCTATAGCTAGATCTCTAATTGGTCACACACTAATTGGATCCAAGTTCAAACCAAATTGTATCACAAATTATACACCAATGCATATTTTGTCAATAATATTCTTAAAGAGTCATTTGATGTCTATATAGTTTCTTGTTTTAAGTTTAAGTGCAAGGGCTTACCTAGCAATTAAGCTTATAATCGTCATGTTCCATCCAAGCTTTTCAACTACCTACTCTTTTGTTGGGGTTGTCCTATCCATTGATAACATGTTTTTCTCAATCTATTTTTAATTGATTCATTAATCAAATAGGTTTTCACCTTTTTGATGCACTCACAATATCAAGTGATCAAGACTCATCACTATAACAAAAGGTGTCCCTATATGCCAAGTGATTTCATTGGATTTTGAGTGAATTCACTAGTTATAGTGAACAAGGCCCAGTGAAGAAGCAATGAATTCACGGATTTCACTGGATTTTGAGTGAATTCACTAATTGTAATGAACAGGGATTAGTGAAGAAGCAATGAATTCATAAGCCTAGTGAACAAGGATTAGTGAATTGCACTCACATTTTGTAATAAGGCATGATGTTTTATGCAATGTTATTTTGCCTTAATTTGGTGTGGAATTAAATTTCTCAAGTTCAAGAATAAATATATTTGTGCCTCTTTTGTGAAATGATTTTTAAAAATTCAAATTTAATTTGCAACTTTATAATTGTTTTCATCGTTGATCCCACATAAGCAAAATTTATTTCCCATTGAACTTATACTCATCAAGTTACTACTAGCAAAACAATGCACATAAAAGTAAAAGCATCCATGATTTGAACCTTAGATATCCATTTTTCCTTTCCATTAAATTTTTTTTTCTTGTTTACACAAAACCAATTAATGATTTTTGCATATTTGAGTTGATAAAGATTGGGAAACTTCCAAAATGACTAGATTGGTAAGCATCATTACTTTTCATAAGCATATATCAAAGATTTTCCAAAAATGTGCACCTACCTTGTTGGAGACACAACCCTTAAATGGTTTAAAAATTCATTTGAAAATTTGGTCACAAGTTGAATTCTTTAAACATTAGGTTGAAAGTATAAAACCATGTGAAAGAATGAACAAGGGGACACAAAAGATGCAAAAAAGATAAAAATTGAAAAAAATCTAAATGTTTTCCATGGCAACTAAAAGCAAGTTTTAAAATATTATGTTAGGCTGATTCTTTTCCTCGACATCCAAGTTGTTGGTTTTCTTCCAATTCTAGTTGATAAAACATGCACAATTTAGATGTAATTTTATTTGATTTTCATGTTGTCTCATAATGTGGGCATGTTGATGTACATTTTTTGTTAGGTCTTGCTTCATAAAAGTGACTATTGCATTGGGGGTGTGGGGTTGAACATGCACTAATTCATCTTATTTAAATATATAGGGTTTTGCATTTTTTTAATCTTGTTTAGGTTAAGGTTACATTAATAGTTTATTTAGTTTCTTGTGGAGTTGTTAGAACTAAATATGCTATATATTTTTGTTGTTGGTTTTGTTTGAACGTTCATGGCATGGGAATGATTATTAATGTTTGAATTTATTTGTTCTAATCATTTTTGTGGCAATTATCATTTGCACATAGATCAATGTTGTTTAATTACAACATTTGTTCTTGGTTTAATTTTTGGTATTTTATTTTCTATTATTTGTTGATGTTTTGGATCTAGGTTGTATTATGTTTATAAGGTATTCATAAGTGACTTGTGTCCATATGGGGTAACATATTTCAACAACACAATTTGAAGAATTCATGTGTTCATTGTAAGTCTTTAGGTTCAAGGTCTCTTTTTTTGTTGGTTTTGTATGAACACATGCTCATTTTTGTTTTTTCTAAGTTTTTCAAAGTTTAATTGATATTATCATGTTCAATACCTAAATTGCTTTCACATGTGTGTGAATGGTGTTACAAGTATCAAATTCAAACATTTGGCTTGTTTCTTTTTGTGCATTATTTGTTTATGGTGGTGTTATTGTATGTTCAATTACAACTCTGGTTCCAACTATATTGAAATGAATGAAGGCATTACAATTATATCTTTTTCTTAAATCTAAAAAAAAGAGTTTAATATATTAGAAAAATTAAACAACCTTACCAATGTTGGGTGGTTATGAATAATGGTTAACAAGTCCTATTGGTTATCAACCCAAGTATGTGTCCACTTAACCATTGGAAGGGAAATTTCAAAAAACCAAGGGCATAAGGAACCCTAAATGGTTAGCCAAGCAAAGAACCTTGGGAATAAAAAATCCTCACTCTAAAAACTTTCAAAGGTTTTATCAAATGTTTGGGGTTGCAAAAAATGATCTTGGTTTTTTAAGCTTTTGTTGTTCTAAATTTATGAATTCCACTATGGCAATGCCACAATTTTAAACATTTTTTTTTCAATAATGAATGTCCATAATGAAACTTAAACCTTGAATGCAAAAATACCATGGATTCTATAATTTAAAACATGTATTGTAATACCTTTACCATTTCAACAATAGACTACCAAATAATGAATTAAATCTTAAATCTTAATTTTAGCATTTGATTTTTTAATTCTTAAAATTTCGATAGGTAATCGTCATAGACAATAATAAACATATTGTATTCAGTGTCATAATATAGTCAATGTGTCTAAACTGCTGCAAAACCTTGTCCTTGAAGGTTAGAAATTTGAACCTTAATAGTGAAAGGTCTAGTGTTCAAACCTTGACAATGGAATTTCAGCACAAATGATAAATAATTTTTCAAAATTTCAACAAAGTGAAAAATCATTTAATTTTTGCTGAAATGGTAAAAGTATTATGGTATCAAAACAATGACAATTTTTTTTTCATGCCATAAATAATACCCTATTAACCCTAAACCCTAAGTACCTTAAGTAACTTGGGGGCCCTTAAGTACACCTTTAAATACCCAAAGTAGTTTAAACATAAGAGTATAAAAACATGGTTTTATGATTAGACAATTACATTATGGTTAAATAACCTAAAATATTCATGCTTCAGGTAGAATAATCAAGAATAGCCTAAAATATGGTAGAATATTTTTAAATGCCTAAAAATGGCCTAGAAATAGCCTAGAATAAAATAGGCTAAAATAACCAAAAATAGCTTAAGGTTTATTAATTAAAAATAACCAAAAATAACATAAGGTGAAATAGCCAAAAATAACCTAGGGTAAGCTAAGACAACATAAATTAAAATAACCTAAGGTACAATAGCCTAAAATAAAATGTCCTAAAGTAGAAGAGTTTAAAATAGCCTAAGGTAGAAGAGTTTAGAATAGCCCTAAGGTAAAATAACCTAAAATGGCATCACAATATAATAACTTTAAATAACCTAAAGTAAAATAACCTTAAATAACCTAAGATAAAAATAGCCTAAAACATATTAAAATAGAAGAATTTAGAATACCCTAAAATAAAATAACCTAGGGTGGAAGAATTTGAAATAACTTAAAATAAAATAATTTAGAATATCCAACTATGTAATAACCTAAAATAATTTAAGATAAAACAACCTAAAATAACATCGAATAGCCAAAAATAACCTAGGGTGGAATGACTTAAAATAACCAAAGTTAACTTAAGGTTAATTAACTTAAAATAATCGAAAATAACCTAGGTGGAATAGGCTAGAATACTCAAAAATATCTTTAAATAACTTAAATAACTTAGTGTTAAATAATTTGAAATAACCTAAAGTAGAAAGTTTAAAACAACATGGGATAACCTAGCTTAAAATAACTTAAGTTAGTCTAGGGTAATTAGGTAACTAAAGTAAGTAGGCTAGGGTAAGGGACATAAGTAGGATAAGAAGAATTGTTCATAATGATGTGATTACAAAAATTATTAAATATTGTTAAAAACATGATGTCATGGTTACCTCCAATTCCATTTTTTGCAAAAACCCTTTGAACATTGGAAGTCTTCATAAAATAACCACCAAAGAACCCTACAATTTTTTTGAATTTATTCAACCAATTCTTAAATTAATTTTTTTGAAAATTATGGTTATATATCAAAATTGGTTTTCAAATTTTGATCTAGGTGTATGGAAAAGCACATATAAAACCTTTTATGCATTACACATTTAAGGTTGTGATGAACCAAGGCATTACCCAACACATATGTGCAAGCATGTTTGAAAATGAGCAAAAACTATGGTATAAAAATAAAATTTAACCCCTAATTACAAAGTTTTTTAATTGTTTTGTATGTTCAAAAGTGATGTGAAAATGTGACCAATTAGACATGATGTGACATTATTTTAGTGTGGTAGTTTGACATGTACACATGTTTTCTACATTACAAGTGCAATGGAAAAATCTCTATAGACTTTGGTTTTGAAGTCTGTACATTACAAAACATGAAACCTAGAAATTGGAGATTGAAAATACCATATTTGCATTTTTTCAATCAAAGTCAACTTTCAACCAAAAACTAAAAAAACAAATGTTAGTTTAACCAAGTCCTTGAATGTTTTAAATGATTAAAGAAAAGTGTGAAGATGTTACACCTTCATTTGGATTTTATTAATAATATTGACAATAGTGTTCTGATCCATTGCTACTGGGATAATTTTCTTCCATCATATAGCATCAATTTACACAACCTAAAAGAATTATATTCTTACCCAATTCAAGTGCACACCAACATTGCAATATTATTCATGACAACTAATGAGCAAACACACACATAAACAAAGCATGATCATGCAAAACAATCAGGAACACAAATTTCCAAACCATACATGTAGGTGTAAAAGACAAAAACTAGGTTGAAATATTATTTTACAAAGATAATCTTAAGGTAATATATTATACAAAGGAGTTTAACAAACAACAAACAACTTCATTTACTCAAATAAAGTTTTTAAAAAGTTGTCAATACCAAAGTTAAGGATTAATTAATGTGTCAAATCACTAGAAGAAAAATTATCTTTTGCAACTCGTCTTATGCAATTACATGTGTTTTATGCAACTAAAAAATGGCACATGCAATTGGTTATTAATTTCATGTGACACATGTAGTTACACAAGATAACTTGTTGCAAAAAACATTTTTTCTACTAATGTAAGATTTCATTATTCCTTACATTCCATAACATAATGTTTGTTGACAATCTCAGAAAAGTGAAAACATTTTACACATGGCACATGAACATTCATTACATATCCATGTTAGACTGCATTCACAATTTAATTACTTGAACGTATTTATGTCCTTTGGAAAAGATAAAACACATGATTGACTATCACCACCATAAGACAATAACTTGAAAACCTCACATCTTTGACTACAAGGCAACTTGGGGTGTTGCATGTGCTTCAACACTCACACATCAAACCAATTGGGAAGCCATTTTATTCCATGATTTCTTGCAAAGAATTCTTCACAACAATAATTTGATGACCTGATGGAATTTGAAAAAAAACATAGCTAGGATTACACAATGCGAAATTTGATTTTAATTTTTTGTAGTTAACAGTGGTGTCCTTGAAAATTGTGTGCCTTGTCACACCTTGCCATACATCAAAATGATATCCATCTTCACCTTCTACTGCACCATACTCACTTTACATTTCAACAAAAGTGAAAGTTGTACATCAATTCAAAAAATTTAGTTTACAGTTGATGGTTGAAGGATTCATCCTCTTCACATGCTTAATATTCATCTACAAATCATTAACATATGGGAGTCACATGAACCAGAAGCCTATGTTGTTTTGTGTTCACAAAGAAAGGGAAAACACCCCTACTAACAAGGATGAGGAAATAGATCCCTCATTTTACTACACAAAATTCAAGAAATTATACGTTTAAATGGAAGAAAATGCCAACATCCTTGAAAAAGAAAACACCTCTCCAAACACCAAAGACATTAATACATGACACCATTTACAAAAATAATTGTTCACAAGAATGTGTGGGGTGATTAGTTGCAATAGATGTGAAGAAAAATACTTGAAAATGTGGTTGAATATAGTAGGCGAAATTCTTCAACAAACTTTGAATGGTTGTCAATTTTCTTTTATCCAACCAACTAGAACAATTGTTGAACCAAAAAACTGCTTATTGCAGAAGAGGAATTCATTAAATCCAAGAGAGGAATAATGTCAAAAAGTCATTTATGCTTTTGAAAATCCTCCTCCTATGGTTGAAAAACTCTCCAAAATGGTACTTAACAAAATTCTTCACCTACAAATCATTTCAAAGTTAACAAATCTATTCTACAAGCTCTTGAATTTCCAAATTCTATGAAGAATCAAAATCTTTGTGAAAGGAAATACATTTGCAACTATTGTAGTGAAACAAAATTATGTTCATGAAGAATGACTATAGGAATATTTTTAACAACAATTGTTTTTTCTTTTGTCTTTTAAAAGAAACACCAAATTTCACATCTTGATGCAAATTTGATTCTAGATTGAGATCAAAATGATAGAACTAAGGTTGAGTATATAGTTGTATATCTTTTTCTCTTGTATGTTGTTACATTCACAAATGCATAAAGAATTTGTGGAATGTGAAAGTATGCAAACACACACTTTTGTTTCAATGAGTTTTTTTACTATGTCATTTGTGGCAACTAATGCTCTTTATACCAAATGGTTGAATTTTGTTTCATGGAAATGTTTTGATTAGGTGAAGTGATTAAAAATAGGTTCTTAAATCCTGTGAACATGATGATTATTAAGATTGGTAATTTTTTTTAAAAATAAGCTTGTGAAAGGAATGTATATACAACCTTACCAAAGAACATGATCCACAATAAATGCACATGTGTTTTGTATGTCATTATTTTGCACTATTTTTTTACAATTCTACATAGTTTGAATTTAGAAATTTAGCTTGTTGTTTTCATGTACAATGACTCAAGAGGATGACTTGGCATTTGATAATCACCATATTGTCATTCTCACATAATATTTTTTTGTAGCCTGATTATGAAATTGATGCAACATTTTCTTGTCCACCTTTCAACTTGTAATGTAAAAGGAGTAGTAATAATTTTTTACTATCTATTAGGTTGGAAATCTACCATGGACCCTAGTTGAACTCACAGAATATTGAAAAATCCAAAATTCATGGTAGTGCATATCACATATAACATGAATCATATTGAACTATGTAACCAATTCATATTTCTCCATCTTTTGTAGCTTCATATGAAAGTTGGATGTTGTAACACATGTTAGGGAATTTTTCATATTTTGTTTTAGTTTTTTTTCCAATTTCAAGGAAAATTGATTTCTTATGTTAATGAGTGAATGAAGGGCATGCCAAAAAAAATTAATGTTAACAAATTAAAAACACAACCATTAATTTTCTTACTTTGCTTTAGGAATAACAACTTAAACTTGGTTTTCATTTGGAAAAACATTTGAGTAGCAGAAAGATAAAGAAGTCTATAATGCAATATCAAAGACCTAAATTAAAATTCCTTGTTTTTAGGTCTAAATTTCACAAAAAAGATGGGTGGAATTTTGAAATAATGAAGCTAGATATTTGTATTTGACTATTATGAAGGGGATTTGACTTTAATTTCATGTGGTTTTAAAACAATGAAGAAGAAAAAGAAAAATTAAAGAAAAGATTGATGGATTTCCATAACTTTGAAACAATGAAATGGAATCCATAATCCACTAACTTGAAGCTAAAAAAACATGCTTATGACATCAAGAAATGTTTAAATGATGTGAGCCCTAACACAGAAGTCCTTTCCAATAACCAATTGGATGAGCTAGAATGATATGCATGTGAACTTGAAAAATGAGTGAAGAAATAATAAATCCATTTTCTTCAAGCTCTTCAAATGCTAGATTTGTAATTGCATACTAAAAAAATCATCACTAAAAATTCTCAGTTCTCAACCAATTTATTTACCCACCCAATTTACCAATTTATTTATTTTCATCATTATTGATTGATGTAAAGAATACATTGACAAAATGAACATTATGACCACCATATTACAAAACTTCTACAAATCAAATAAATGTGTGGAAGTTTAATGCATATAAAGTGATGTGTCTTACTTGTTTAAGTAACCTTTTCTTTTTTGTTAACAACATTGATATATAAGAAAAAACAACATTTAAGTTCGAGGTCACACCACACAATAATCATATGTTTTCCTAATTATCTAAATTGATATGGCTCTAGTTCATTTTTGCTAAAATATTTTTTGTTAATTTGGATTTCCTTTTTTATCCAAAAAATTATTACATTTTGTAATAATTATTATGGGGTTGTGGGGCTAAGAGGAAAACCACATTTCAAAATGGGGAATTACAACAAATTGAACTTCAACATAATATATTAACCACTACACATGCTTTTCATAAGCTTGAAATGTGGTGCAAGCTTTTTGAGAATGATCATAGTAAAGTTCCTTTCCTCTCTCAAAATATAATGCCCATCACATTTAATGCCTTTTCATTGGACATAATAATATCTCACCATATCATCAAAATTTTGGTAGTGGAAAAAATTTCTATAAATCTTAAAAACATATAAATGCATATTGATGCAATTAAGTTTTTAACAAGATTATGGTGTGTGCATAGTAGATGTAATGTTTCATAGAATCCATGTTAGAAGGTTGACAAGTACTACTAATACATTTTTTGTCTTCATCTACAACATAGAAAACTTCTTTAATGCAAAAATGTCAAACTTATGGAAAGGGCTAAGAAGAAGTTGTTTTGTCTAGCTAAAAAAACATGTAACTAACACATCCCTAGATGTAATCTATGCCCAATGAATGCCAATCATAACTATGTAACAATAATAATCTATAACAACCTAGCACCATGTTAAACCATCATAATCAACAAATCTTATTGTCAATTAGCAAAACACAAAACAAAGTCTTAAGATAATCCCATTTGTTATTCAATTGTTCTTGCAAGAGGTGTAAACAAAACCCTTAAAAACACCATGAAATAATAAAGGAAAGAGGTACACTATGTGCACTAAAACTTCAAAGGTCGATTCACAATAGTTTGAGACACATGAACACAAAGCACATGAATTTTGCACATTGATGGATGACATTTTTTTACCAAACCACATAAATCAATCTTACCAAACCACACAAAATCAAGAGTGAAAAGGTTCACTCAAATGCTACATTTGGTCATGTAGGGTGCTCGTTAATATGTTTTTTATGAAGTTGTTTTGAACATAGGTCTTCCAAAGATAATTGATATAATGAAAATGTCTAACACAAGAATCATTTAAATAAGAGAAGAAACAAACATTAGATGCACACTAGGAAAAAGCTTGAAAGAAAAAAATTGGGGTTGACAAATAACTAGTGTGAAAATCCAATTGTCTGAAAACTAAAAACACAACTATTTTGTTTTACTAAATCCTTGAAAACAACACATGTGAGAGGTCAATTATGTTGGATTGTTGCAATTTCAAGCACAAAATGCATCCACTTCATTGCTTTGTTATATTTGACAAAATACAAACTATTTTGTTGACAAATTTTCTTACAACAAGTTACACCCATTTCACAAAGCAAGCATAACAACAATTGGCTTTATGCAATACACAAAAGTGTTGTGACAATTTACACCCATTTGACAAAACAAAATGTTAACAAGTTTTTGGATTAGCATTAAATTTTGATAATCAAGGAATTTTGAATGTGCACAAAAACTAGGAGAAATTATAAAATGAAAACAAACTTAAACTTAAATCCCACCACATAAAATGATGATCTAAACCAAAGCAATCAAAAAACCACAAATTTTGCAACAAAATGTTCCAACAAATTACACCCATGTCTAATAAGTCAAAAATGTCATCAAAATTTTCAACATCTTGCACATGCACAAATGTTTTGTTGAAATGTTATAAACAAATTCTAAAAGGGAAAAAATTTGATGACATGACCCTAGCCTTGGTGTCACGACCAAAGCAGGGGCAAGAAAATGGAAGCAAGCTTGTTGAAAAGAGATTGTTGAGCATGAAAGGTAGTGAACTCATATTTTGAAAACAAATGTGTTTTGCATAAGTTGTTGCCATTTGAATGTTTAGGATAAAAATTGTTAAAATAATTCCCAACAATTCAAACCATCATTTGGGGACAAAATATTATTCAATTGAAGAGCTTTTAAAAGGGTTATGGCATTGAAAAACTCTTTACAAGAATTATGAGATAATTTATTCTCATGTTCAATTTGATTAAGTTATGTGAAAATTATGAGCTTCTAAATTCACAAACCAAGAAAAGAGTTTTAATTTCAAAAGAGACTTTGAAAACCTCAAAAAACATTTCATTTCAATGTAGACCTGATGCAAGGAATTACAAAATATATTATAAAAATGTGATGCTTCGTCTCAAATTCAAGTTATGAATAATATGTGACCTAAAATTGATTCATAATTACACTAACCATACTCTTTATTTAGTTCTACAACCAAAATTAAAGAGAAATGTCAATGAATTTCTCACTTGTCTTAATCTCATCCCAAAAAAATTCACACCTTTTTGTGATCAATTTGTCGTTATTCTATTAATGTTATTAAGATCAAAGGGGGAAATTTCAACCTTTTCATTATATTTTCAGATAATTATATAACAAATTATTCTACCCATAAGGATGAGATGACTTATATATATATATTTGTGGTAATCAAATCCATCAACAAATTTTATAAATGCATTAAAAGCTAACATAATTAAAATGAAAAAGATTTTTTGCCCAAAATTCTTATTCAACAATTGGCATGGAAGATGTTTTTTAAATCAAAATCCAAACACCAATCAAATCCATTGTTTTTTTTGTTTTTTTTGCAAAAAATGAATTCAAATTTCCATTCCAAAAGTTAGGCATGGCCTACCTGAGGTGGACATTAGTGGCTTTTTTTTGTTTTAGAAGATTTCAAAAATTTGGTGAAATTTAACCTACAAAATTAGGAAAATTACTTAAGTTACCAAAAAAAAAAATCCAAAATCTTCCCAATTTCTTTGTCAAATAATGGCAAAAAATTTCCATAAAAAAAAACACGAATGGACATACATAATAACCTATCTAAATTGCAATGCCATTAAACACAAGTTAATGACCTTTCAAGGAAAAAAAAAACAACATGCCAAAAAAGACATCTAATTTAAATATAAAGACCCATCAAAATATAATTGCTTAAGGTATATGGAAGACAATTATATGGTGTAAAGACCATTTAATACCCATCAACATGTTGCAAAATACGGTCATGCAATACAAAGGTGCATTCACACCTAATGTTAAAGTTAGTGCTAAGTGAAAATCTAGGTGGCATCTTAGGTGGCACCCAATTTTAAATGGGTGATTGTTTAATATTAATTGAATGTTAACTTAACATAAAATCTTCATGGTAAATAGGTTTAGGTCCTAAATGACGAACTTGGTGTTAGGGGGGCTTAATATTAGAGTCCTTAAACACCAAGTGTGAATGCACCTTAAGGTCTTGAAAATATTGTAAGGTGAGTGTATTTTGAAACCCTGTACCTATGGTGCAACCTACGACCCTTCCAAATTTGTTAAGGACCCAGCCAAGTTGTCATATAAATCTTTGATGGGTTCCTATTTCCTAACAAAAGGAAGCCAGCTTAAGGCCAACTTAGCATAACCCTTGGTTAAAGGTCGAAAACGACCCTATTTAGGGACGCTTTGATGCTGAGGCGAATTTAGGGACCTCCAGTTTAGGGCCGCTTTGTAACCCTTTGGCTACGCCTTGCCTTGCTTCCTTTCTTTTGCATTTTGTGAGCATTTGTCGTTGCGCGGGGAGAGAGCTCGCGCCCAAAATGGTGCAAGCCGATGCTACGAAGGCGAAGCTCGGGAAAGGGAGCGCTCGCGATGCGACGCTCAAGCTAAGTAAGTTTTGCTTGATGTCTTTCTTTGGCCGGTCTCCTCATTTCCGTCGTCGTTGAAACCTTTCCTTTGCAGCTTTTGTTTGTGTAAGTAGCCGGGATGTAAGAGTGTTTTCTCAAGGTTGCTGGCCTACTGTTGTTGCACGGAATCTTCTTTCTTCCCTTCCGTCTGGAACTGTTTCGTTTCAGTCTCGTCTTTTTTTTTCTCTTTCCCTGTCGGTTTTCTCGTTTTCTCCTCCTCCCTGACACCTCTCTCTCTCTCTCTCTCTCTCTCTCTCTCTCTCTCTCTCTCTCTCTCTCTCTCTCTCTCTCTCTCTCTCTCTCTCTCTCTCTCTCTCTTTTCCTGTCTTTGTTTCTTTCGTTATTTATTGGCTTGCGCTTGTGTATCCGAGATTTTCTCTTGTCGCCGTAGTGAGTAGTGATATGATGTGCTTTTCTTTCAGAATCTCCTGCCGAATTTTTCGCGGAGAATAAGAACATCGCTGGATTTGACAATGTGAGAGCACCTACCTTCCCCCCTAACTCCTCGCACTCCCCTGAGGTGCCCAGAAGAATCATTTAGTGTCTTGCATAGAGATCAGTTTCTTTCTACAATTAATTAATATGAGCTTCAACTCTTGTTTGGTTCAAACAGTGCATGCTTGGCTTAAGACTGTTTTGTTTTGGTTTCATTGTTGTGTGCAACAGCCTGGGAAGAGTTTGTACACAACAGTTCGGGAACTGGTGGAAAATGCTCTTGATTCCTCAGAGTCCATAGCTGAGCTTCCTGTTATTGAAGTCACAATGTAAGAAAAATCAAACTGATGCTTACTGCACACTATCCTTATTACTCTCATTTCATGTTGCATCCCACTCTGCTTCAAAATGGCTTCTTCTCTTTGCAATTTTGGGATTCAGCAATATGTCCCAACAATCCAACAAGGTTGACAATTTTTGACAAGTATTCTCAGCCAGAATATGCAGGTATTCACATGTGGATTCATTTTCCTCATGTGGATCCCAACACTTTCAGATTCTGTGAAGATTAAGTAGTCAATAAGTCAGTACTCATGGCAGCTCATCACTGCTATTCTTGATGAAGATGATGATGGTCTCACACTTTGTGTATGGCTCTCATAAGGTTATCAGTGGTTATGAGTGTATACTCATTGTCATGTTACTGTCACATTGTTGTTATGGAGACTTCTCTGCAATTACATACATATGTATACAGTCAATAGTCATTTTTATAGGTTGTCAGGGTTTTGGAGACCCAAGATCTCTTCAAAGCTGAAGTTCTGAGCTTAATTTCTCTGCTGAAATACCATGGTTACTCTTCACAGTTTCTTTCAAATTGGACCAGAGGTTTGCTTAACAAAGAAGGAGTTCCTCTGTTTGGTTTTCTGGCCTTGGAATTTCTCAAAAATGGTCATTTCAAAGGCTTCTTAATTCTAATTGTGGAGCTTTCTGAAGGCCACTTTGTCCTCTACAGATCTTGCTCTCAAACTTGTCCATGTTGTTTCTCTTTTTTCTTCCTCCTTCCTTGGGTTATTTTTTTTCCTTTTCTTGACTTTGACTTTTTCTTTGTTCTCTTTCTCTGTTTTCTTGTGTTCCTCTTGCTTCTTCAGTTTTTTTTGGTCTTCTCCTTGTCTTTTAGGTGTATTAGGTTTTGTTGAGCCACCCAGCATCATGACTGAGTTTCCCCATTACTGTTGGTCTTATTACAGAAATTGAGTTTGTTGGTTAATGATGATATTCCACCCATTGCTAGGAGCTGATGAAGTCAGTGGGGATGTTGTGGTAGGTGATCAATTCCATAACTGTTGCTATTGAAGGTCCATGAACATGTGTATGGCTGTCACTGTCATTCAGACCCCTATTCAGTTTTGTTTCAGTCTTGTTTTCTCTTTTGTTTGGGGTTGGGTTTCCTTTTTCTCATAGTTGCTGAATGGTCGCTGTTATGTTGTCAGATCTGAAATATCCATAAGCTTATTGTTGGTTCATCTCTCAACTCTTTTCAGGTTGTAAGTATGGAGAGATTCTCAATACTTATCAAGGTATTTCTGTTGTATACCATTCTGTTGGCTATTCATAGTTGCAGCTACAAGGCTACCATTGAGTGCAGCTATCTGGTCCCATGTATGGCAGGACCTGATTCTTCCTTCTCATCTGCTGTGCAGTGAGGAGATCAGCAGGTCTGCATTCAATGCACTCATTGGACTTGTTGATCGGGAGCGTGTTGATGCTGCTCTGTATGATGACTTTGAGTCTGACAAGGCAAAGGAAGTAAGAGATTCAGTGCTTCTGCTTAATTGATCCAGAGATGTAAACTTATCAACCTACTTTGGATTCTTTCAATGAGATGGGATTTTAAGCTCACTAGCCCAACATCAATTTTAACAATCCCCCAACTGCTAAAATTATGGTGCTTTAAACCTTGTTCAGGCTTGAGGTATGGATGTCACTTACCTCTCTCTGCATGCAGAAAAGGCTTGCCAAAGAGGCACGGGATCAATTGAAGCAAGCCAAGGCTTTAGCTGCAGGGAAAAAGGTCAAGGAAGCTATTGCTTCAAAGATTGGTAAAGGCAGGGGTGACACATCGTTCTTCAAGGTCACCTGTAAGGTACAGCAAAGCTCATAGCTGCAGTTGAGCCTCTACTGAAGTTTGCCTGACAAGGGATTATAAATTATTCCATTTTTTTGTATTTCCAAGATCACAACTTCCCTGATTGCACTTAAGAGCTAGAATAAGGATTCTCACTAATGTGCTGAATGTGTGCAGGACAATGGGAAAGGCATGCCACATGATGATATTCCAAACATGCTTGGCAGAGGTCAGTATGTTAGTGAGAGATGTGCCTATCTGGACTCTGATATTTGAAATTAGGAGACCTTGTGATTGGGGTTTGAAGAGGTAGGTTGACTCGTTCAATTAGTGGACATTGTTTGTAGGTCATCACACTTTTGGATGTACTTATGCTGGTGGGGTATCTTGTCCTGAAAATTTTGTCCTCATTGGATCATATATTGGTGGTACAGTGCTGTCTGGAACAAAGTACGGGTTGAAGCAGACCCGTGGGAAATTTGGATTAGGCGCCAAAATGGTAAGCTAATTGCTGTGTGTATATTTATGGCAACAAGTGTTTTTGTATGCCAAAGTTTCTAAAATTAGTAACTTGTATTTGTAGGGAGTAATCTTGACTAGTCACTGCCATTCATGATAAAGGTGATGATCTGCTACTTTGTGAGTCACACTCACAAGATAATGACCCCTCATTCTTTTGCTGTATGTTCTGGATTGACCGGAACTGACATGCATTCATTTGGTTATTTGCATGTTTTTTGTGGAGTTTGTCTCGGCAATGACATTCATATATTTTTTGTTTTCAGCAATGTCGCAATGCATCAATATTCTTAGCCTGTTTTGTCACTATTGTTTGATGGTCCAAACATCCAGGCACTGATCTGGTCAAAGATGAGCACTGGATTGCCTATTGACATTTGGAGTGCCACCAAAAATCAAAACTTTATTTCTTTCTGCCGGCTTGATATCAACATTCACAAGTAAGCTGTAATAACTGTTGATTGGCATCAGAGAGTTCTTAACATATAGGCCTTATGTTTGCATGTGCATCTCTATCTTTCAGGTTTTGCTTGTCCCCATGAAAGGTTCTATGTCTGTAATCCAGCCGGTACCTCTACAACCATGAAAATTGCAGTGACTTTCAGAAATGGCAGATCACTGTAGAATGCTTGAGTGGTGGGTACTTATCCATGGTTCAAAAATCAATGGCCTGTCACAGAAACATTCCCAACATTCATATCCATGAGAAGCGAAGCAACACAGAGGGGTGGCGAGGAGCTGAACTTCAGGTCACTATAGAAGGCAACTGGACAACCTATCGTGTAAGCATGTACTTTGAGATGAAGTTAACCTGCAAACTGTTTAATGTCCACTGTGCTAGGTTCATGAATGATCAGTATCATATTGTTTGGCTGTAGAATACAAGGCTATTTTTATGGATATATGCTGTTGATTCTGGTTACAGTCAAAGATTATCAGCTACATGCGGCAGATGGCAATCATCACCCCATATGCTCAGTTCCTCTTCTGCTATATTGGTCCAACACCTGAGTGAGTGATTCATTTCCTCAATATTGTTTGAGAATTCAGTGCAGTCTCCTTCATGTGCTTCATTCACAAGTGTTTCTGATTCCCTTTTCTCTCCCTTCAATTCTGACACATTTGGGTTTTTACCATAGGCAGTCTAGAGTTGCTGAAACTCCTTAGAATGGGTGGCACCATGTGATTGTTTTCTGAATTGCAATTAGCCACTTGTGCAGCAAGAACATGACAATACGATTTGCAAGGCGCACAGATGTGATGCCCCCTATTCCTGAAGAGACCAAGTACCATCCCTCAGCAGTAGATCTTTTGCTTGTGAAACGACTGATTGCAGACACAACAAAGCAAGATCTGTTCCATTTTTTGCAACATGAGTTTATCAGTATCAACAAGTCATATGCTGATCGCCTTATCGGTACAGAACCTACTCTGAAAGCTGGACTTAACAGTATATGCTGATACACACTGTTATGGGGTGCTTCCTATCTTTTCCTGAGTTTGATGCTACTTTCTTTGGTAGACACAGCAGTTAGACATGCCCTTTCATTCTTGCACCAGATAATCAGTTTTAATAGTTTGCTGGTGTCAAGTCTAGGTGAAATGGGGCCAGAGTTCTCTCCCAAAATGCCTGTGAAGTCTCTGAGTGATGAGCAGATTGTACGAATACATCAGCTGTTCCGCCAGGCGAAGTTTGATGATCCAACTGGTGATGTATGTCCTCCATTCTTCAGTATTCTGCTGCAGTAGCCAGTTGACTGGCCAGTACCATATCCCTCTGGCGCCAAGTTGCCTGGAACTGGAGGTTGCATCTTGCATATGATGAGAACTCTGATCAGTAGGTCTTTTGTGAGATTACTTTTGTTTCTGAGTCAGTTCATTGTTCTGCAGTGCCTTCTAGATCATGTTTTGTGGCAGCTGTTTTCAGTAACTTGCTCTTTGAAGTTAAACTCCTCTTCTGACTTGCAATTCGTGCTTCTGCAGTGCCTAAGCCCCGCAGGAGAGTATAACCTACGTCTAGGTATCATGAAAGAGCTGCGTCCTGATATGGTTGCAACTTATGAGGGCAGGTAATTTCATCCCAAGTGTTTCTGGGTTGATATCACCACCCGGTTATGCTAAATGTTACGTGTGAGTTATGCTGGTAGTCAGTTTGTAAACTGGTTCTGCAACATGTGGTAATCTAGGGGCTTCTGAATCATTGGGGGAAGAATGGGCAATGTGGCTGCCACCACATTGGAAATCAGGTTCCAGAACTCAGTTACTCTTTGTTGGCAGTCTATGGGAGGATCATTCTTCTGAAGCATGCATCCAGAGATGCCACAATTTTCTTGATCGTTTGACATGAGGGAATTTCCTGGCAAAAATAACAACTCCCTTACAATGGCACTGATGTAGGTTAGTGTAGGTGCAAGTTGTGAAAATACCTCAAGGGCAAGTCAAGAAGCAATTGGACTAAATAAATCACAGACATTTACACTCATCCCTCTGATGTCATTTAAGGTGTCAAGCTCTGCACCTTGTTGAAATTACTCTAAGATATTTCTACCCACAGCTTTCCAGATAGTTCCCTAGAGAATTTGAAGAGCAGGGCCACAGCCATGTTGAAGTTCACAGGGTCTGATGATATTTGATTACCATCCAAAGGACTATAATACTGAGTACAGATTTTCTCACAAGGCAAATTGAAATGAAAGCAGCTATCTTCATGCTTGGAAGTTCAATTTCTAATGTTTGTGTTTAAAGTTCTTCTTAAGAGAACTAGAGGGTTGGTTCTTAAAGAAAAATTCCTGTTTGGAATTTCCACTTTTGGCATTTTCAGAATGATTTTGCTTCGGGTCATGTAAGTGGGGAGCTTCCTGTAAGCCCACTTGTTCTTAGTC
>Ga0209611_10004176_pt1 | contig 24810 bp, 21 predicted proteins | sample S1TSphgellanicum_3_FD_187693 | JGI IMG/M metagenome (GOLD analysis project Ga0209611, IMG submission 187693) | Host-associated microbial communities from peat moss isolated from Minnesota, USA - S1T2_Fc - Sphagnum magellanicum MG (SPAdes) (version 2) | ecosystem: Host-associated > Plants > Peat...
TTAAAAAATTAAAAAAAAAAAAAAAAAAACCGGTAATGCACTGCCTGGAGGGACTCACAGGTTTGAGCCTGTGAACAGGGCAGAGCCCCAGTGAAAGGGGTGAGAACTCATGAAGCATCTCTAACACTGCATAAAACGTTTTGGAAAAAAGAAAAAAGATGTTAATTAACTTTGCCAAGAGACTGGGTTTGGGTTAGACTACTGTAGCATAGGGTCAGTTTTCACATTGACAAAAGGAATAATTTTTTTTCAAAAATGAAATTCGTTTTTAAAATTTGAAATTATATATTATTCCTTCATCTACTATAATATTTTATTCGAGTAGTGAAATTATTCAGAATGTGAGATATGAGAATGTCGATGATGTTCAACATGTCAACTTCATATTTTCACAAAATTTCATTTCACTATTTTGAGGATTATTTAATGACGAAACTGACCTTAGGGTAAGGTATGTGAACTCCGGCCAGGCAGGTTCATGGGATTAAACTAACTCCAAACCCAAAGGGTTTATTTTCAAAATGCTTTATGTACCTAGTTGAAAACTTTGGGGCACCACAATATTTGTCGGCAGCTCTGGTGTGGATGGAATCATGCAATTTTTCCAGCCCCTTCAAGGAGCTGGGTGATTTGGCCCATTATTTTGGGAATGCCCCCACAATGAGGTTTCACGCTAGACTAACCAGCCTCCCGATTTCCCACACAAAAACCTACATACAAATTTCCTAACCCTTTCTTGCAGTCTGGTTTTTCCACACTAAACATCACATATTAAACATTGTAATGGATGAAATCACAAAGTTTATCTCTTATCTCACACACTGTGATGAGCTGTCACCTTTTGTGTGAGAAAAATTACATTTTCTTGTAACGTGTTTTAAATTTTTTGATAATGTGTCTTAAGAGAAATTAGGGTTCCTTTTAAGGAAATGAAGGTGATTTCCGTTCTAATTTGACCTATTTGTAGGCCAACTTTGTAGGGACCAAAAGGGTGCTTATGAATAAATGGGCTCATTAATATAATAATACCCAAGGGCACTCCTAGGACTCATGGTCTGCCAATTTCACCTCTGCAGTTTCGTAAGGACCAGGGAGGGAGAGAAGCAAGGGTAATACTGTGAATCTGCAGTGAACAATAGTTACTGATTACGGAGTGTGCCTAATGGGCAAGCCAAAATTTCCTATGGCCGGAGAAACTGACGCAATGGCCTTTAACCAGCACGCTCCATGACATAGTGGTCTTCATGATTCACACAAATGGGCATGTACTTCGCATCTCATCATCTGGATTTTGAACAATGCTTAGGTCAGGTGGACACTTGAGAATCTATCCATAGTAGCCTGTTACCCATAGTGGCTTGTAACAGGACTAAAACGAGGCAGAAAAACCTTATGACAACCATTATGTGTAGGGCAAAGACCCGGGGTGGGGGCATTCTCAAAATAACTAGTCTAGGATGAAGCATTAGTTACCCTGGTCCCCACATTAATTCTCCCACCCGTGGCTTTAGCCATTGTGAAGCAGGAGGCCACTATAGTGGACCTAAAAATATGTAGATCATGGATAGGAGGATTCTTACACTTACTCCTTAGTGAGAAGGAGCTTACATCTACCAGTAGACATCATTTCCCTGTCACTCTTAAGGAGTAGGTGTAAGATTCATCTTTTTTTTTGGGGAGGGATCGTCATGGATATAAGGTACCTTCCAAACATACTAGGAATTTTGTCTCATTGCTTCACATGCTTCGGTCAACTGCCTTGCTCCAAAGGCTTAACTTGCCATAAAGAGAGAGGCTCACCTATATGAGGGACTCCTCCACTGTTCAATAGTGAATTATGAAAATGTAATTTCCCACCTGTACTCATCTTACAAGTGGGAGGCTTGACCATATGAGGGAGTCTTGCATAAGGGCATTTTGTGATTGAAACTTTGAAATGCACTCCCCTTAGGGGAAAACGTCTTCCTAGGAATTATAGGACAAGTGACCCAATGATGTAGCCTGAGGTGAGGGTTGAGAATCTTGTAATTTCCAAGGGAGGATCCCTTTCCTGGCGTAAAAGCCTGACAAAGATTTCAACCCAATTTCCACCAGTCAATTCGATTAGCAGGACCTTATGCACCAAACCTGCCCTCATCAGCAGGACCTTATGAGAAACTACGCTTCCCCCAACGGCCAGGAAATTGGATATGACAAGGTCCCACAAATAACAAGGAGAAACCTTTGTCGGGGTTTTACGATATGCAATAGACCCTGTCAGGCCTATTACTGGCCCTTAGCCCTGTCAGCACTTTAAGGGACACCGTTGACCTAGCGACCCCACTGCGCTGAGATGGGTAAAGGAGCCTAGCTCCCTTCCATAGGAGGAACTGTTGTGCTTTGTAACACGGCCTGCAAACACAGGTAGGGCTTTCTGTGCGGTCAAAAGAGGTGCATGAGCAGAGGATGAATATGCGACCAAGTGGAGGAACTATTACACTTTGTAATGTGGCTTGTGGTAATGCCAGGAAAACATAAGTAGGGCTTTCCGCGTGACCTAAGGAGGCACATGACCAGAATCATTCCCTAGGCATTTTTTGGTAGATTTTCCCAGGAGAATAATATTGTCAGCTAGAGATGCCCACGAGTGGCGCGTTATCAGAGGCCACTCATGGGCACCCACTGTTGTAGTCGCTTGTAAAAATGTCAACATTCAAAAAGTTTTCCATAGGATGTCCCCTGCCTATTTCGCAGTATAGGGGGACCCAGTTGCAATGGCCCACCTCTCACACACCGAACACACAAGGTATTTTGACTTAGCGGTATTGACGATTCCCACTTGCTTGACCTTTTGGTTCGTCAAATGCAAACCATTAGCACCTTCCTTGCATTCAACATCCTAAAATCCTCTAGAGGTTGTTGATGACATTTTCAGAAAATTTGGCAGAATTTGTATAATAACATTTATGCAAGAGGATTCGAGATGACAGCTGTGGACACAAATTCATTAAAAATAAAAATTAATAAAAATATCTGTGAGAAGTTTCTAAAAGTGGATTCTGATACAAAGAATAAAACCATTTCATGGAGAACCAATGTGTGTTAGGGGTGGCAGAAAAATCACTTGGGCTATCAATCACGCAATCACCCCAATCATGATCCGAAGTGGTAATTAATTAGTTTTGTTGACTCAGAGTTCACTCTATAAGAGAGATTCTAGAAGCAGTTTCAGATCTATCTCTTCAGCAAGGTGGTTTTGTTTCACATTGAGATCTCCCAAACTAGGGGTGCTTCATGCTGTGCTCTAGGTAGTGTTGGAAAGCTCTTGATGAGTAGGGGTGTTTTAACTTGGTTTGAGACTGTTTCAAGCTACATCCTGGAAGCTATTGATCATTGAACCATTTTCTCAATCAAAATTAAATAAAATTGAAACTGAAAACTGTATTGGAATCTTGGGGGTGTCCTTGGTGTTGTTGGAAAGCCCTTGGCAAGTGAGATTTAATAGAGTTTGTTTCACAATTTTCAGAGCTAAGGTGTGGAAGATATTGATTTTTGAGCGGATTTTGTTGCTGGAAATTCAAACAAATTGCAAAAATTGGGCTAGAAAGGAATCAGTTGAGCCCTCAATGTGTTCACACTTGAGCCAACAGCACAGGCTCCACTTACAAATAATAAAACAATTTCATGAAGAATCAATCTGTCCTAGGGATGGCAGAAAGATCAGTTGGGCTAAAAATCACCCAACTGTGATTGTAGATGGTAGTTGACTAGGTCTATTGTCTCAGGGTTGAGTTTTTATTAGAAGTTTCTAGAAGCAGATTTCGATAGAAAGAATAAAACAATTTCATGAAGAATCAATCTGGATTAGGGATGGCAGAATAATCAGTTGATGCTATCAATCACCCAATTGTGATTGTATGTGATTAGATCTGTTGCCTCAGGCTTAACTTTAGAAGTGCATTTTCCTATTTGATGCAATTGTTTTCTTAGGGGCCCATTTTGGTATCTTTTGGACCTAAAAATATGACTTGGACCCATACAAAATATTTTTTGTGGAAAAAAGGGCCTAAATTTCTAGATTTCCAAAAAAATTAAAATAAAATCAGAATATTTCTACAGCAGGTTCCAGTAGGTAGTCAAATTTATAGACGGATTCTAACAATTTTCCACATTCATTTTTGGACTAGAGCCAAATTTCACTACATATTCTTGTGGATGATTGCCAGTTTGGCTACATCACAAAATTGGAAAAAATCCCCTGGTTCTGATCATTGTTTCTTTTGTGATGAAATTTCACACTGTGGCAACAAGAAAAATCCAGTGAGAGGGGCACAAAGATTTTTTTTAGGGAAGAAAAATACCAAATTAGCCATATTTTGAGGAAAAAAAGTCTGAAGTTGTTGTAATTAAGCAATGTGATCTTAGAGGTTCCCAAAAACCAAGAAGGATTCTAAGAAAATTCTACTTTCTTATCTTACCTCTAGCCAAATTTGTCTCATTTCTCTTGTCCATGATTGCAACAGTCCACCCACCTCACAAAATTGGAAAGAAAAAACCCATGGTTCTGACCCATCCCCCTGGAGTATTCAATCCATGAATTTCAAATTTTGATGATGAGACCAACTATTTACATATGGATATTTAATATTTATGTGGGAAACAATAGCAATGTTGATTTGACTAATTGTCAACATCTGTGATCACCTGCATTTGTGGTCAGAACCTACTAAAAGTTAAAGTAACTCAAGTCGACCATGACGTCAACGGTGTACTACCTATTCAACTTATCCAGAAAGTAAGCTACCGTTTCAAATGACCAAGGGATACGCTATATTATGCCCCCTCTTTGGCGCCCTTTTCTGTATGTGCTTTTGTACCTGGTATGGTTCTGCCCCATCTGTCCAGAGTCCTTTGGGGCTTGTCCTTTTGTGCCTTGCACGGTTCTCTCATCCAGCCTTTTTGAGCTATGCATCCGGAGCCCTTTTGAGATTATCCTTATGTGCCTTGCATGGTTCTGTCTGATCCACCCTTTTTGAGCTATGCAGAAAGTGCAGCAAAGTGAGGACCAGGGGAGATACTAAATACCATTGTTTGCTGGATATTGAAAAATCACCCGGTTACTCACGCAAGTCTAGGTTGAACCTTTTTTATTTATACATAAGCATTCTGGATTTCAAACAAGAGAAATAGAAAATCAATTTTAGGTCTTCAAACAACAAAATTCAGGCATTTAACACCAAGCTTCATAACAAACAAGAAACTGGAGATCTTACACACATCTATCACCTATGAACTTATAGCTGACTAATAAACCTTTTTGTTTTAACACCTTGTTGCTTTTAAGCCTATTTTTTGTGCTTGGAAACCAAAGCCCTATTTTTCCATTAGACTTTGAATTTGAGGGTCTTGATTCTTGAAATGATAGTTTTCAAAATCAAACACCTATAAAAAATTTAAGTGAACTTGACTTGTTGCACCAAGAACCACAATCACTCACTTTGTTTGTTTCTATTTGTAATCTTGACAACAAATTCTTAATCATTTTTGGAGTTTTTGAAAATTTTCCACAAAATCAAAATGCAGATGACAAAGATTGAAATATTCAATTTGAATGAAGACTTGTAGCAAGATTATGATGATGTTGATGACTTGAAAATGGGGAATTTAATTGAGGTTTCAAGGCTGGTGGTTGGTTCAATTTCAATGCCAAGCAAGCTATTAATGGGGTTTCTCAATTCCCATTAAGGTTGTTCAACTTCTGATTTTTTTAACAATAGGTTCCTAAAACAATGAACAAATACATTTAAACTAACAAAACTAGAACTATTCACAATTCCTAAACTAACATGTACACAATTTACACATAGTTTAAAAATATATATTGTTAAAGTACAAAAATGTTTTCATTTTTTCAATGAAAGAGAAACACAAAATCAAATTAACATCAAAAGTCTCATATTTGATTGCAAATCTCCTTTCCTAAATTCTGAACATGTATAAACTACTCAATGCTAACGGGTACTCCAACTTGTAATGAAAATACAAAACTGTATTAAGAAATCAAAGTTTGAACATTAAAATTTTCAAAAAGTATGGAAAGTAGAGATCTAATGCTTCTCATGTTCTACCATCCCTCCTTTATATTCTAAGTTTGAACTTTGAAATGCTTCATGCAAATCACCTAAACAATAACTAGCTGATAAAACACCTTGTTCTAATCAACTATTAGAAACTAGCTAGTAAAATTGTTATAAACAACCAAAAATTTCAAAATTTAATACATGTTTTATTAACTACATGTTCTGTCAACTACCTATTCAACATGTGTCACCAATTCATTTACTATTGGTTCAACAAGTATCACTAGTTCAATTAATACTGGTTCAACATGTGTCACCGATTTAGTTACTACCAATTCACAAAGGGTTTTAGTTAACACAAGCCATTTGTTTTTGAAAGCATTATAACCCCAAGCAACTTGGAAGTGAAAGTAGAAATTGCATGGGAGGTATTGAAAACTCAATTGACCTTGAATAAAAAAGCATGGGTCCTTCACTGCATGTTGTTTTTACCTTAGCATTTTTATGCGATAAATGATGGTAGTAAGTCTAATCACGTTATGCGTCAAAACATGAGTTGTGTGATTTGATGTTATGTTTCCCAAACTTATAGTTTTGGTAGTACCACCAAGAAGAAGAAAGATATGGGGTGAAAAACTATAAGGTGTACCACTCAAAACAAAAAGGACCTAATTTTTAATGAAATTTTTTTCCCTTATATTTTGATCCCCATGAATATTAATGAATAAAAATTATCAAATATTTTACAATATAATATTTACAAGAAGAAATATTTCCCTTTCCCACCCCCACACATTACAACTGTTATTTAACTTGACTACATTTTAACCACATTTGGCCATTTAAAGTTTGCAAATGGTTTGTACTAGTTAATAGTCAATATTCTTCATAATTATAACATTGATTACATTGTTCACTTATGAGTATAATTTGAACCTTTTTTTTTAAAAATAATTTAATATTGTTAATGTGAAAATTGAAATAGCCTTTAACTTTATTAACATGATATATGGGTGAATAGTTTTTTTGACATCCTTTCAATTGTCAACATATGTTCATGAGTCGAACCATTCATTTTTAATATGTTAAAACTATTGCCCACATGTTGCATTTATTAGAATAGATTGGAACACTTGCAACTTGATGTTTTGCAATTATATTTGAATGGTACAATGGTTTTTTCACATCTCTTGAACTAATAATATTTAAACATGAGTTGAATCATCCACTTTGAACCTATTGAAACTATTACCCAAATGGTGCATATATGGCATTTACTAATATACATTAAAACACACACAATAACTTAATGCTTCACATAATTTATACTTGAACATCTTGGTGAGTTTTTTCACATCTCTTGAACCATTTTGAATGTTTTAAATCCATTATTCACAAGTTGCATTTTGCATTCATCATAATTTCTTGAAATGGATGTATAAAAATTTGATAGATCTCACATTTATATTTGAATGGGTTAATGATTAAATCAAAATGTTCATGCATGCAAACTACAAGATGCATGTAAACCTTTAAATTACATTTTTTTATATTTTAAATTCTTGTACATTTACATAAATTAGAATGTATGTTTTTCCCTTAATTTGTTTTATGCATCATGAACAAGATTTTTATTACAAATTTGAATGATGCCACACCAAAAAACCCCAAAAATAATCCCTATTTTTTTGTGGTTTATGAAGAAAAAAATCCATGTTACATTTTTTGATTAATTTTTTATATGTTTTAATTATTAAGATTTTAAAAACATGTTTTAACATTGTTTTAAAAATTTAAAAATTTATGTTGAAATATTCATAGATGGATTTTCAAATTGAATTTTCAAAAATCAATAAATGAATGAATTAAAAATGATGAATTTTTAATAATATTATAATATTATAATTCTTTGATTTTGTTCAAGATCATCCATAAGAAAATTCAACCATGTTTTGGTTATAATATATGGAAACTTTTAATTCCTTTTATATTTTGGTTATAGGTCCAAGAACTCATTGTAAAATTTTAACCTTCAAAAAATAAAATTTGGTGTTTTTTTTAATATATATTTATTTTTATTATTTTAATTGTTTATGTTGATGGACCTTTTAATGTTCACAAAATGATGGAAATTCACCACAAAAAATACTCAGTTCAATTATTAATATTTATTTCAAAGTTTTCCAGAAAAATGGATAAGGTTTATAATAGTTTCAAAGATTGCTTAAATGTTTTGAAATAAGTTTGATGTTGGAATTGTTTATGGGTTTAACATTGCAATTATTAAAATTATTGTTAAAAAATTATTCACTAGAAGTAGTTTTTTTCTTTTAGATTTGTCATACGAAGTTTTTGGCTATTATTGTTGTTTGCATTTTTCCTTGAATTCGCACTATTTTCCATTTTTTTTCCCAAAACAAATCACCAAGTTCCAAAAAAATAACACTTGAAATATTTTGGTGCCACAAATCTTTACAAAAATCTAATGAAACACAATAACAATTTTTTGAAGGTTTAATGTTGTATATTTGTAAGTGGTACATGGTCCTTTCCACTTTTGAAAATATTTGGTTATGGAAGTTAGTCTTATGGCAATGCTCACATGTTGTTTTTCCTTATTATTTTGCTTTGGTGGAAGAAGTGTTCCTTGCAATGGTTTAAAAAACCATGAAATTGCTTTTGTTGTTATATTTTGTTGAGGCAACAACTATGTTTGCCAATTTTGATCTTTAGATGTCCAAAGGTGGCATGGACACATTTGCCTTAGTAACTAATTATATGAATGATTCTTGAACCACTATGCAAGCTACTATTGGTTTATTTAAAATTTATGAAAATATAATGCTTTCCATGGTTAGGCACTTATGTACTTTACTTGAAAAATATGATTTGATGTGTTATGTGATTGGTTTTGTGAAAGATGAAGGTAATAACTTGATGCTTATAGTGACATCATTACATTCCATTATTGATCATCACCTTTTAAACTTCAATGGATTTATGAAGGTATAGGTTTTGATCACATTATGTTTAAAGCTTATTTATATGCTACAAATGATGAGAAGGTGAGTGCAAATCTAAAACATGTTAATGTGAAGGTTGGCCAAGGGAGTTTATAGAAGACAAAATCATATGGACCAAAAAATCGAGAATAGAAAGGCAAGAATGGGAAAAGGCATGTGTTGAAAAGGTGTTGTGACTTCAAAAACTTAAGACCTTAGTGAAAACTAGATTTTCCAATAAGTTGATTATGTTTGAAAAAACATTGGAATTTGTCATTATCCTGTGTTATGGGTTGGAGAGGAAAATCATTTTGCAACAAGGAGTTTTTAAGGTTGAGATATGGATAATTGCAAAAGCGTTTATAAAGGTCTTAAACCTTGTTGTCATTGCTTGTGTGATGAACTAGTCATGAGGTCATTAGCTATTATTTGATGTTCTAATTACATGTATCATTTTGACATTAACTTTGGAAGCTAAGATGGGACGGGCTATTAATGCTCTTAATACCTTTGATGTTGATGTCCTCATCTTTCAAAATAACATGTAGGTTGAAGTTGTTGAGGTGATCAAAGTTTTTCTTCAATTTTTGAAAGCTTATGATTTACATCAAGTTCACAATATGCTCACCATTATGTTTGATCCATGTTTCAAATCTTTGCAAGTTGTGGATAATTATGTGGGATGTGGGGATTATATTTGCCTTGCTTTTAAGTATGATGCAAATGTGATGATCCCTTTTCTAACAATGATTTTTGAAGTACTAAACCTTACTATTCAAGCATGTGCATTAATAGTTGGTGGATTAGTTGCTAGATCTAGTGATTTTATTGAAGAAGACAATATATATAAAACAGTCTTACCATGCACTTCTTGTTGGAGAACTATCTTTGTTCAAAAGGTTATTTGTAATTCATGTTGCATGTGTTGACCCCCTAGCTTGTGGTGCAATCATGAAAGTCAATTCCCAAACATTGGTTTCCTTCCCAAACAAATCTTAGTAATTTTAGTGTCATAAATTGAAATTGAACATGTGTGAGTCTTGCTAGTATGTTGGTAGTTTTAAGATGTGAATTACAAATGAAGAATTTAAATCACATCACATCATGGTGAAGAATTAGTTTGATGATCCCTATTTAAATTATTCATGACATAAAAATTGACGAACTTCATGAAAATTTATTAGTTGAAGAAAATTATGACTTGATTGAAAAATCAAACTATTTTGAATAATTGGAGTTGAATAATGATTAGGTTTAGCAAGATGAAACCACAAATACATATATAAAAAAATACAAACACACCCAACCCCACACAACACAACCAAAAGCCATCATCCCTATTGTCAGTGAACTCCACAAGTAAACCTTACATGAACATAATGACTAAGTTCTTTCAAATCTAAATGACAATCTTTCACAATTTAAAGAATCCAGCAACTAATTTAACTCTCCCTTATTTCCAATCGTTTCCAACAACCAATTTACTTATTCAAACTTGTTGAATGTTTATTCTAAAGGCCAAAAACATGATCTAATTCTCTTTCTACACTCTTCTAAAGTAGAACGAAGACCTACTAATGATTAGACCAACCAAAAAGGAATGAAATACAACCTGGTTGCCGTGACTCTTTCAAAACCCTGAATTTTTCTCTTGATACAACTATGTTTTGTAAAGATAAACTTTTCACCTCCTTTCTCTTTTCAACACATGAAAGTGGTGCAATTCATGAAAACATCATCTTCAAACCTCCATTTCAACTTGGAACAAGTCAAGGAAAAAAAAGGGGAAGTCATTGAGGTGGATAGATTAATGTTGTCTTTTAGGGTAATTTCCATGATTTCTTACCCAACCATTATTTGTATCACCTCACATTCAAATAGTTTGGGTTTTTTTATGTAAAAATGTTAAGACATTGGCCCACTATTTTGCTGCATTTCCCACCAACAATGCTATGAAACGAGCACATGAGCATGAGCATGAACCTGTGAACATGAACTTGTGAGTAAGAATGGATATTTTTGGAATATTTTGATGATGTGGAAAAAATATTACTAAAATATCCCAACACATAGGAATGACATGGAAAACATTTTTCTACATGTACATGGATGAAAGTCACAAAATTGATGAACATTTTGGATGAAACTTGAACATCAATAACTTTTTGGATGATAATTACAAGTTGACGAATAATTTAGATGAAACATTTGATGGATGGAATTAATTCCAAAACAATTATGACAGATGAAAACCACATCTACATGGATGAAAGCTATAAGAAGGATGAAATATTAAGATGAACATGGAACATGAATGAACTTTTGGATGATAATTGGAAGTAGGCGAATTATTTGAATAAAACTTCTAGTTGGTTGAATGTATGGATGAAAATTATTGGATTCGCATAATTTTCATGTTTAATTTCATTTGCAAAGGCGAAATTCAATGGAGGTACATTACAATGTAAATGGGTGAAACAATAACTTATGTAAGTTAAATCAAATCACACAATAAGTCAAGGGTAGAAAGTCCACATAATGATGCAATCAGAAAATGCTTGGGAAATTAGTGAGTAGTGCACTACACACATAATGATGAAAAATATTGTCATTTCTACAACAAAATAAATTCCAAAAGAATAAAACCCATAATGGTCCTATTTAACACAATTTAATGACTCTGTAACCTAAATTATTTCTAGGACTTTGGCTCGATGTAATAATCTATGAAGTACATTCCAGCTCCAAGATGGATAGTGGATGAATGGTTCTTTAACCTAAAATACATGGCATATTGCAAAATGTAATACAAGTGCTCATAGGGCACCCATGGCCCTTGCTTGCCCAAGGACAAAACCACTGTGGAAGCAAAATCCACACAATTGTAAACTAGGTAATCACTTATCATTACCTCATATTGTTTATGGTTTTCTTGTGGTACTGAAAGGAGGAGGTAAATCTGTCCATATCTTGGAGGAGGAATGTTTAAGGGAATTAATAATTTGGTTTTAAAAATTTGCCCACCTCCCACTTGTTTTCTTGCAGAATGGATAGCTTGAAAATGTTAAAATGATGAATCTTCTTCCCATTCCTTGATTTTGGCCAAACATCTAAATCCAATGGCTTATAGATTGGGGCAAAAGTACCATCATTAAAGAGATTTCAAGGGGCACATCCGGGAGGTTGTTTCACATGTGCAAATATGTTGACCCCAACCAGATTAACGAGGGGACATATTGGTTTTATTGAGAACAAAAAACGAGCCTCTTCCAAATCTAGCACCTCAATTTGAGTGAGATTTGTCCCTTTTTGCATAAGCCATAAGGAAGGCAAGGTTAGCCTATCGAGTGCATATTTTTTGCTTGTCCTTCCCACATAACGCATAAGGTCATCATGAAAAAACCAAAATTTATGTAGTTCAATTGATACAACTTTGGCTACAAACCAATAACCAACATAACACGGAGTTGGAATACTATGATTTATTTGTTTTGAAATGATTTTGGCTTTGCAATAATGTTAGTGTCTTTTTGCAACACCAAACAACAATTGTTTGATTTCGAAGGACAATGTTCAATTTGCCAAATGTTGTTCCCAAAAAAACATTCAAAGACCTCAACACCATTGTGGGTGATAACATGATTAATGTCGTTGCCTTTTCCCACGTCAACAATTGATTATTGGTTGATTGGAGCCGTTATATTGGCCAGTTTTGGATGAGAAAAGTTCATTCGATCATGCCAATGTGAATTTGTTTTTGACCCAAGTGGAAGGTCTACTTTGCATTTGGGCTGATCTAAACATTTTTCAACTTCCAAGTGCAATATTCTAGCAAAAAGACCTGAGCTTGAGGTGTACTTGGCAATTGCAACAAGAATTTTGATAAGGTCCCCAAACTAATTGGCCCATGCAAACACAATTCATTTTTGTCCAAACCGATCCCAAATGCACCTCCTTGTAAAAAGGCATAATACAAGGAAGACTGCTTGAATTCTTACACGTGTGCATTCCAACATTCCCAGAACCTATGTATGATGGATTTCTCCATATTCTCACACAATAGACAACCTTCATCCCTTGTATTTGCAATTTTGGCTTCTCTAGACATTGACTACAATTGCCTTGTGCCACACCGCCCAAATTAAGGCAACTTCCTTCTTACTATGAAACTTATGTCATGTATTAGTGCATCTAAGCTTGAAACTTGGAAGCAAGTTGCCCAAGCCACCTCTTTTCAACAATGTTAACTTTGGGCTTGGTGTTTCTAAACAACTTTTGACCCAAGATTGTGGAATATGCCAAGAGATCTACTCCTCCCTTCCATACCTATAGTTATGGGTCAAAGTCCAATTCACCCACTCTACCACAAGAATGAGTAGAGGCATTCTTCTTTGATCCTCTCTCAATTTTAACTATTATGACTTGAGTGACCTTCCATTCTAACCTATGGTTGATCCCTTGAGCTAGAACAATGGCAAATTGTTAGTGAGGGTTCTGGTTTGTCACTCAACTGGAAACCTTCCACAAAATTTGAGGTGTCCACGCCATGCACCCCTTCATTGTACCCAAACTGAATGAATTAAAGGCTTCTAACACAACAAGGGGAGTAGACTATCGCCTTCAAAAATCCCTACCCACTCCTTAACAAGGTATACTTTGTCATGTGAACACAACACCTCCCCCCGACTTGTTTGAAGCTTCCAATGTAGAGGGGTTCTAGCGTAGGGTGATTCTTCATCGATAGAGATCACAAATTTATTCTTTATTTCGTCCCTAGAACAAAGTCTACTCCCATCAGCTGCCCAAATGTGTAGTACCATTGTCTGTCAACCTAATGACGATAATTCAGCTATTCTACCCCTCCAAAACCCTTCTTCAAATGGCTGTACAATCATGTTCCAGCAAAAACTAGTTGCCAAAGTGTCCTCTGACATTATGGGGCTCTTCATTTCTAATTGTTTTACCATCTTAGGCCCAAGCCCTCCCTACCATGTTCCATGTCAACAATCTAGGCATTTTCTTATGCTCATGATGCAAACACCATGTTGGACTGGACCTAACCATTTCCCGCCCTTTATGAGGCTAGTACTTCCTAAGCCAATATATCAATATATTCCACAAATGAAAACATTTAGGTTCCAATGCATGGAGGATCCATTTTGTGAGGGGCCTTTCAGTGGCCTCTACTAGATCCACCAAATTTAAGCCTCATAAACTTTTCTTCTTCCAATGTTGGTTCCAGGCCACACGATAGCAACAATTATGGGAAGAACTCACCCATAAAAAAATTTGACAAGAGGTTTGTTGTTATGCCCTTCTTAATTAAGACCCTGCCCTTCTTGGTTCTGGCTGAAATGTTGACAAAATACCAAAGTGAGGAAAAGGCGGTGCTATTTGCCACCAAGTACTCTCATAGCCCAAAACATGTTTGTTTGACAACCAATATTTAAGCTTGTGTTGGATTTTCTCCAGCAAAAAGGAGTCTGCACTAGCAAAATCTAGGGACAAAGCCAAATGGAGTTCCAAGTAGCTGGAGACCATATCACTGGTGCCTAGCTCCAGTTAAAAGCTCGAGGCCATTCTAGTCTTGCGTCTCTCCTCCTACCTATCCAAAATGCCTTTGAATTGGTGCTATTTATTTCCAATCCTAGGCTGGACAAAACAGGTCTAGCACCTACACCATCTTCAGGGTTTTGCCCTTAGTAGCCCTTAGTGTAAAAGTTGGTGTCACCAAAAATTTGATTTTTTTCCTGCTCATGCCCTGTAGTTGTCATGTGTTTCCTTACTGGGTCTAGAGTGGAGACTCCAGACCCAAGACCCCTGGACTTTGCCATAATATTTAGTGTATGTAGGATTAAAGTTCCAGGAACGAGTTCCAGCTTTTGTTTTGTTTTAATCATATGTTTGTGGAAGGTGCCTGAATGTTGAAAAGGTCATTTAAGTGTAGGGTAACACCCCAGAAGGGGCAGGAGGGGGGCATTCCCCTGGTATGCGGCCACCCAAGGTGGCGCCAAGGGGTGCTTTACTTTGGCAATGCCACACTCTGGGGGCATTACATGGCATAAAAATTATGATGTTATTTATTTTTTCATTTTTTTGGTGATACCTGGTGCGTATGATGGGAGAAAAAGAAGGTGGGCATTTGGAGCATTCCGTTTTTGAACCGGTTACCTCTTGTGCACAAAATACTATGCTCATTAGCACCTCCAAATACAACAGAAACGTTTTTGGAGATTTTTACCTGAAGTAAGCCCACACCCTAGCACTAAGGGAAAAATACCAATAACATGAAAATTCAAAGGCAATTTAAGAGGTTTAAAGAACCTTTGAGTTGTCATATTAATACCAAGATTCAAACTAAAATTGTGCACAAGAACCACCATTCATAGACTAGGTCAGTTCCAATTCACATCCTGTTGCACACCAAAAGATCAAGTCTAATTTCTTGGAGTCTCTCGCAAATAGTTGAGAAATTGGGACGCTTCTGTGAATCAGGAGCCCAACACTCCCTAATCAAGGAAAGTAATTCTGCAGGGTAATTGTTGTGGGAAGGCAAAGATGGCCTTTCATGCTGTGGGGAACTAATTCTTTCAAGCATTCTCAGTGGAGGGTAACCAAAAGGGTGCAAGTTAGGAGAGAGAATTTGTGAGCACATGATTGCAAAGCTGTAAACATCAGCCTTCTTTGCAGAAAAGTGTCCCCCAAAAGCCTCCAGTGCCCTCCATGGTGCTGCTCCACAAATCTGAGAGTTCAATTTAGATGCAGATGTATAGACCTTCGTCTTTACCAATCCAAAATCAGCCAACTTCACCTCCACATACCCATCTACAGATAGTTCAGGGTTTGTGTTTGGACAAACCAAGATATTATTAGGTTTGAGGTCACAGTGCACAACCCCTTGTTTATACAAGTACTCCATGCTGGAAGCAATTTGTGACATGATGTCAACAGCTGCTAGAGGTGTGAATGGATACTTTCGTTTCCTGATGTACTTTTCAAGATTTGTGGGCATGAGTTCCATCAGAATTGAAGCCTTGGTAGAATCTTGATGGCAACATATCAATCGTACAACATGTGGGTGGTTCAAGCGAACCATGACTCCAACCTCATTCTCAAAATCATGCTCGTGTTTCTCACAAAGGAAAGGATTGAAGGATTTTTCGGCACATTCCATCCCAAACCATGTGTACTGACAAACTGATCCAAATGTGCCCATCCCCAAAAATTCTCCTCACTTTGCTTCAGGATTGGAGGTGCCAACAAACCATGGAAGCAGTCCCTGTAGTGAGTCATAGGCATTCATGACATTCTGCACCCTCACTTGGAGATAATCTGTGAGGTTGCTTCTTTCTCCCATTCTAGGATCACCAGTACTACTCATCGATTGGTCCTGAAGCTCTGCAATGTGTGCATCCCACAACTTTTTATTCTGCATAAGATCTTGCTGTTTGAGTTGCTCAAATGTTCAATGAAGAGATGCCCATGTACAATCTTTGACATCATTTCTGAACAACCTTGTGCACCATTGCCAATCAACAGTAACATCAACAAATGCATGGACAATGTCCATTTGTGCAAGTAATGATTTCAGCTTCAATGGCTCATCACTGCACTCTTGCACAATCAAGTCTGCTTTCTTGACAATGCGGAACAACTCTTTATAGATTGGATCAGCTGAAGATGTACAAGTCTGCTCCATGAGATAACATTTACTGGCCAATATTGTGTTGACCATATACTTGCACTGCAACACATTCACCTGTAGTTTTGAATTTTGGCCGAATGTTCTATCATCAAGGTCACATATTGCTGTGAAAGTCCTTTCCTTGAAGACTTGTGTGTTGGCAGAGTTCAATGAAGTTGCTTGGAATGTGAAAATATCATTGGCACCTACAAAATCACAATTGAAAGTATGTGAATGGGGTAGCATCAACTCTATATGAAAGACACATCACAATCACACTACGCTCAGGTCTGCAACATGATATAACAAGCTTCTGCATGCATGCAGAAAGTACTTCAGCCCATGACTATCCGAATGAAGTGTTTGTGAAGTCCTTTGCAAAGTTCATCGAAAAAATAAAGGCAGCTAAACCTGACCTTTTGTGCATTTTTCAATACAACAAACTACAAAAGCACAATTCAAAGTATCAAGTAGCATCACATCTACATACACATCCCACAATTACACTATGATTAGTTCTGCCCAATGATCCAATCAACTTTTGCATGTGTGCAAGAAGTACTTTAGGCCATGACTATCTGTGGTGAATTGTTAACAAGATCCTCCTTAGTGACAGTCTGGCAAAAAAAGGGAGTCTACTGATATGATTCGGTGTTATTCCCACTCCATTTGAATCACCACCATTTTCCCTACTCCATGAAGAGGCCATGAAGTTGAAGCCTGTAGGAAGATCACCTTCTAGCTGGAAAATTGTGTTTGATTCAGACTCATCACCACTTGAAGTATCCTCTGGCTCATAAAACATGCCTTCCACCTGTCGTCATGTCGTGGCCTTCAAGTTGTAGTCTTGACTTTCATTGATACTGTGATTCATAAGTTCCATGAAGCTGCAACCTAAGGAACCAGAAGAACCAATAAAGCTCATGTTTTGAGTATCAGCAATTGAGAACCATATCAGAGAACCTGAAGCATTTCAAAATGATGAGAAGCTGCCAAGTTCCCTGTCACTATGGCACATATTCGAAAGGCCAATGGCAGCGCTGGGGATTGCCCCCACCACATTAGGCATCAGGTCTGCCTGGCCCAGATTGACATCACTTGAAGGAAGTTTGAGAATTCTCATTGCTTGGGGTAGGTTCACAGGTGATCCCTCACCTTGTTGCTGAGCCCTCTGATGAAGGACCTGAATAGTTAGCTCCTCACTTGTGCTACCTGCAAAGTTCCTGTTTGAACCTTCAAGTGAGCCCATGTCCAATGGCTGTTGGATGGCTTTCAGGCTTGGCCAATCATCTTGTTGCTGTAGTGGGCCAATCCCAGAGAGGAGATGGGATTGGCACAGAGGATTAAAGTCAAGAGCAGAAAGGCTTTGAAGTAAGGCAGCCTGATTGCCTGGTGAAGACCCTCCATTTGTGGCCTTGACAAAGGCATACTTCATAAAGCAGCTATTTGAACCAGCAAATAGGGGTCTGGGGGACTAGAGATTCCCAACATCCCACTCGATGCTCCTCCAACCCCACCTACCATGTTTGCATGATGCAACACTGCTCTTCCTTGCACTGGTAGACGCCCATTTGTTACTGCTGTTTTATAATCCAACATCTCATTGAGACCAATCAAACCACCATATCCTGCATCTTGACCATCAGACGATGCTCTTAAATTATTTGGCAGGATTGTAACTCCACTTAATCTTTTGAGGTAAAGCCAATATTCCTGCAACACGCAAGTGATCATGACAAACAACAACAAAGTGCTGGCATCCAACCATTGACAATCAGGCTACAGACAAGTTGGGAGTTCAACCAACTATGTGGAAAACAACTCCCCATGTGCCCCTTGTTGAAAGCGAGGAATACAGTCCTCAGGTTCATTGAGGAAAAGAAACCAACTCCATTATCTAGGTGCTCAATAAACTCCTATTTCTAGGAGTTTCATCATTATCTCAAAATCACTAAGCACCTGAGACACAACATTATTATCCACATTAAAACATGCCAGAAGAAAGGAAACATAACATATCACATTTGAGTCAGGAAATCGTCCACACCTGCAGATGACTGGCAACATTCTCATGTGTTAAACCGTGAACATTCATCAACTCCAAGATTGTCTTTGGCATGGAAGGTTCACTGGTCTTATCTTGCTTATAATCCTCCTCATCCTCTCTTGCCTCTTTCTTCTTCTTTCTCCACATGCAATCAGTCATACCGGTAGCTGATGACATGTTACCAGCATCCCTGGTCCCACCTTGTTGGTTTATTCCCCGTCTTCAAAGCTGGCTGAATGCTCCTTGGGTTCCCTCAACTTTCTTACTACATGCTGCCAGATGTTCCTCAGCTCTTCAATCCTCACTGGTTTCAGAAGGTAATAACATGCACCATGAGTGATCCCCTTCATCACTGTGCTTGTCTCTCCATTTGCTGACATCACTGGAGACAAACAGGGCCACAGTATTAGTTCCTCTTGCAAGAACATTACAAGAAATTTGTTCTTGTGGCTAGTGTACATATATGCAGAAGCCACAACACACACTGGGAATGGCGAGATTAAGAGAAGCTTACTTATAACAGGAAGGTCCATCTCAAGGCCAACAAGCTCAAGAAGTTTGAATCCATCCATGCTGGCATGTAGACATCACTGATAACAAGATCAAACTTGTCTTTGTCCTCTCTCAGTAACTCCAATGCTTCAGTTGCTCTCCCACATGTCGTCACTGGCAAAACACAGAGACATGCATGCACACGCAGAGCAATCAACATTGAGAGCCAAACCTGATGAGAAATTTGATCCCATCAAAGTTACACAATCTGAGGAAATGGAAGCTGGTCTTTGAAGGTTACAAAACTGCAAGCAAAGATTGCTGTGATTGAGGCAAAGGAGTCATTTCAGTAACAAGCTGGTGAGAAAGATCACTATAATGATGCGCACAAGTTACACAACATGACAGGAGAAAGGGCCAGAGCGTAGACACACATGCAGGTATGAGCAGATGTCTTCTAGCACAAACACAATTTGGAGGAATTGAAGGCAGAAAGGGAGAAATTAGCATGGCAAATATATCAGAGCCACACCATGGTAGGAACATTCCTGCAACATTCTTCGTAGAATTGCAAGACTAATCGGATCATCATCCACAGCAAGTATTCGTAAGCCTGCTGGAAAATGATCCGCCGGTTTCATTTTCAGGTAGCTTGCTGCCCGAGCAGTGTAGTTTGGAATACTATCAGCACTGTTGCAATGGCTGATGAGCGACCTGCAGGTAGTTCTTCTGTTGATGACTTTGTGAGGGATAATAAGAATGCTGCTGTGGTGATGGGTGTTGCTGAAAGCTGGCCATGGCTGGATCCAGATCCGGGGTTCCCTCTCTAAGCGTGATTAAGGCCACTCTACTCATAGTGCACACCAGAATTTATATGCGAGGTCACGGCGACAGAAGGCTCCAAATCAATGCTCCGGATGTCTGGCGACGGTCTTGCTGCCATCTTCCTCCAGATTGGCGAAAGGAGGAAAATCCTATTTCCCACGATTACGCAGCAGAATGCAAACCCGACAATTGACAAAAGTCCAGGAGAGAGAAGCCAGACACGGCACCCTCAGGGGGAAGGAGGCCACGATTAAGAACGGTAAAATGTCTGTAGTCACGTTGGAGAACAAACCCTTGGCACACACCTCGACGGGAAAAAAAATGCAGCTTTCTCGAGGTGCCGACACGGAAACCTCACACAGACTACTGCTACAAAACAGACACCACAAGACGTAGCAACCACCAAAATGGAAGGGCGGCTGGGTGCGACGAAAGCTGTATTACAGTTACCCAAAACAGCACAAATTACACCACAACAAGGAGGAAAATGAACTTTTCGTGGACAGTCATAAGGTGGACAGAAAGCGCGACATGGAGAGATACAAAGATTATGTGTGTGAGTACCACAGATATAAATCCAGGTTTTCTTATGCTATCTTTTATCTGTCAAGATGCTCGTGATTCACAGTCGACACGGCTCACAACCTGAAGTCACCCAGACAAAAATACAAATTTTCTAGAGGAACACAAGGCCTTCACTTGATCTCATCTCTCACAATGTAAAGACTCCAGGAATTACTGCACTTAGCTCTTCCTTACGTCCGATCGCTTCCTGCACGCAAGTCCTGGTTCCAACTTTGTTTGAATGCTTCTTCTTAAGGCCAAGGACCTATTAAATCTCCTTTTCTTTCTCTCTGTTTGTCTCGGACACATGAAAGTGGTGGAATTCCTGGAACCGTCATCTTACTCGGTCCTCCATTTCAACTTGAAACAATTCAAGGAAAATGGAAGGTCGGTAAGGTAAATTGCTGGTGTCGTCTTGAACGTATCTTTCTCAATTGGCAGGGGGGTTACTAAATTAAGAGACGCGGCCTCACCGGTATTGAATACTCCTAAAGAAGTCATTTTAGGCCATTTTAGGTGGCGCAAAGAACTTTCAGAAATTTTATAGCTTGTTTGGAGGGCATCTTATATTTATCAATACTAGGTTTTTTATATTGTTGCCTCTGCCTTTAAGGGACAGAGAGTACGGAACTATGCATGTAGTTTCCAATTTGGTCCCACGTTTTGAGAAATGTTCACCAGACTTTACTTCATTTGGTCCCACATTTTGATATATGTTCACTAGGTGTTACTGTTTCCTGTGAGTTCATGTCTTGTGGAATTCCACAGAATATGGTGTGGCCTGTGCCATTTGCTCAATTAAATGAATTTTCCTAAAGGGAAAATGGTACACCTTTTTCAGCATAAGTCTGAAATTCAATTTTCATCAAAAATAAAAAATTGAATTTTCATTCAATTTTCAATGACAAAAAACTCCAAACTTAATATCTCTCGCACCTTAGATCAAAAATTTATGAAATCATCTTTATAAAATCTTACTCATTAAGGTGTTTTCCCAACAATATGAAAAATGGGCCTCAATTTCCCTAAAATTTTTAGTTTTGATTTTGTTGAATTTTTCATGAAAAGATTGTTCAACATTTAACAACTCTTGTCCGCAAGTAGAAAACTATCTCAGTGCACACTCAGTCATTGCAGGCTTTTCAGTCATACCAAGGACACAATGGGGGTGTCCTGATTTGGGAGATCTCAACCAAGAGCATAGAGAGGGGTATCCTGATTTGGGAGATCTCAACCAAGAGCATAGAGAGGGGTAGCCTGATTTGGGAGATCTCAATGTGACAAACCAAACAAACAACCTTCTTTAATAAATAGATTCCTCTTAGAAAAGAAAGCAGACATCTATGTACTTCTTAAGAAGGGGAGGAAAATTAAGCTTACTTAGGTGTAAGATTGGTCCTAAATTGAATTAATACTGAACCCTCCCCCTTCTACAGGTATGTTTAAATTCATAATACAATGGGGTAAAGCCCATGGTGAGGGACATTCCCAGAATGCCAGCCCGGACTGAGCTACTGCTAGGGGATGCTGTACTCCCCCATGGAACTTCAAGGGGGTCAAAGCAAATGTCTGCACAGCTATCTATAGATGAATGCATCTCATGTTCTGCAAACAAAAAGAATTTCAATTTTTTGTTCTGCTGCTAGTCGCTACTATTTGAACCTGGCATTTCAATAATCAATAGTAGTCTCGCTCCAGTCAACATATCACCTTTCGGTCTCTGTAAGATACAAATCCCCCAAGACGAGCAAAACAAACATTATTCTTTACAGACTCCCAAAAACCTTAGGAATCCAGATATTCTGTGGCTGTTGATGTCAGAGTTCAATATGAAGAGACCTATAAGTCACAAAAAATTCTTCTAGTATTAGCCATTGCACACCAATGCATCAGATTTGAGCCCAAAGATCGGCCAACAATGGCGAAAGTTGTGAGGATGCTAAGCATGGAGACAACTTGTTGGTGGGGTCTTGACTTTGTTTGGAGGGCTTTGAAGTTGGCCATCACATATTGATGTTGCCTTGGTCATCATGATCCTTGCAATTGTCTCCATTGCTTATCAATAAATGAGGTAACCTTGAGCTATCTAATGTTCTAGGGCAAAAACCATCTAATTTCATTATTGCACATTCTAGACTTGAAATTGCTGGAAGTATTCTGCACCTATTTAGTTGTATGTGTGCAAATGGTGCTGAGCTAAACTTGGAGATTTGCCAACAAAGGAGATCATGTGAACAACCATAGTTCAACATACAGGATGGTTTTCTATGAAATTCTCTCTGAAAACAGGGTTCATGATTCCAAAAGAAAATTGATGAAGGCTACAGAAGTTTTAACTCTAGGAAGCAGTCTTAGGGGGGGACCTTGCCTTAGCTGCATGAGCAGTTGCAGAAGCTCTGGTGAACCCAGGGTCAAAAAGCTGCTTGGCAAATCTGATGTGTCTTTTTCAACCCAGAGCACCCTCCTGTTACTCAACCTGCACAGGATGCACTTGATTTGACTTTGGATGAAAAGAGCAGACTGGGTGAATATCCTTTGTGTTTCATCAGGATGTGCTGTAGCATTTTGTCCAAAACCTTTGTGATCCAGAGGTATGGACTCTGGAGCACACAGGTTCTAGATAGTACTAACTATTCACCACATGTAGTTATATTGTTTCCATTGCAGATTAACTTTTGGTATATATATTGCTTTCTCTGTGTGACTTGCTACAGGTACTGATGGTGAAGTGAATAGAACTTTGCATTACTTTGGGCTCAAAAAGGTTTAGCTGGGCAAATTGTATTGTTGATCCTAGGGTTTGATCACAAGACAATTGAGGACATCTGTAAGTGATACACAGTCCAAATGTATATTTTTTATTAAAGTGAACCTTCTTCATGTTGTCAGTTACATATGCTAACTTTGAATATGGTAGTAACAGCCACTTAGCTAGATATCTCTCTGACCTCTTTTGAGTTTACCAATAGAGAATTATACTGTCCATCCCATTTTTCCATATTCACATGCATAAATGGAACTTTTTAGTTTTGCAGAAACATCAAGTTGCAGGCAGCAGAACCTTCTCTATATTTGTGGTTCTCCCGCCCATGAATTGAACGTGGTTACAATAGTCCCTAGTTGTCTCTCTGTTCTCTCTAGAGTTCACCAGTATAGAACCATACCCTTTTTGTGCTTGCATTCCAATGCATGAATAAGATGTTTCAGGTTCACAGAAGCATCATTATTCATAAGCATTTGGTCTAGTGAAGGTGGTTGGTTGTTGATATTCTGTGGAGTTGAAGAAGCAGATGTCAGTGCTGGGAGCAGCTATGTTTGCTGAAACTCGAGCTCTGTCATAGTAATTGAAGAATTTTGCACTCTCTCAAGGCCCAGAAGGATAATCTAGTCATTCATTTCAGAAAAAGCAAATGGTACTTTTGCATCATGAAGGTGCAAAAATTCCCATTGCTTTTGCTTCCTCTCTGCTCTGACAAATGTCGGTTCTCATAGAATGTTGTAGCTTTTAACATTAAATCTGAGGCATGACATTGTTTCCAATTCCTAACAGAACAGCACATTGAAGAAAGAAATTGAGATCATATGAGATAATCTCCCTTGAGTTGATTAAAAAGATAAATCATAAGTACTTGTATATATTACACCAGAACGATGGCATCACTAAAGAAATCTAATTTGTACAACAACTAACTCATGTCACCGCACTAATTTATTGTGAGTAACTTCTGTCATCGCTCATTTAATCTATACAAGTCATCGTCATTACTTTGTTGATTTTTTTGGATCACTAAAATTACTTACTACAACTAGCGTTCCTAATTTCGTAACTTGCTAATTCATCTATGAAGAGCACTCTAGTCATTATGGGAAATTATTTTGCATGTAGCCACTTACTAATTTGAAAGCTTGGTGGTTAGGTGTGCTACAGTTAACTAATTTTTCTACACCCTCCCTCACACCTTACCACAAAAAAAAATAAAATCTTAGAGTCTATCAATTGAACTATTTTTAAAATTATTCTTGGATACCATGTAGTTCAATCTTCTGTATAAAAATTTCAAATTTTGCTTTTCCTAAAGGCTTGGTCATTATGTTTGCCTCCTGCTCATTGGTTGAAATGTATGTCACATCAATTTC
>Ga0209611_10004177_pt1 | contig 24810 bp, 18 predicted proteins | sample S1TSphgellanicum_3_FD_187693 | JGI IMG/M metagenome (GOLD analysis project Ga0209611, IMG submission 187693) | Host-associated microbial communities from peat moss isolated from Minnesota, USA - S1T2_Fc - Sphagnum magellanicum MG (SPAdes) (version 2) | ecosystem: Host-associated > Plants > Peat...
TTGTGTTAATTACTAATATAATTTGTGTTAAGGTTTTTAAAATCACATTACAAAGTTGAAACTAGATATTTATGTCCCAATATATACATGTATATATACCCAAAACCTATATATATTCAAATATACATATTTATATATACACATACATATATACATATGTGTTGTGGGTATAATACTTATAAGGTTCCTTACATAGTGATAATAGAAAATAAGAATCATGAAATGTAATTTACTATGGAGTCAATTGAAACCTCTTTATACATGTGCCCCAACGAAATTGTTGAGTGAATTAGACCCATGATTTGTAGTAGTGTTAGGACCAAGAAACATGTCGTATTGAGTTGTAACTTGGAAAAAAAAGCATTGATCATTTTCTAACTCCTCCACTTATGAATCAAAGGTGGAAACAAGTTGTTGATGAAATAGAATAGGGGGTTGCTTTGAATCTTTCCCAAGAAGACTACTGGGCCTTGCAAGAAAACAATCATGGGTTCATGTTAGCTGGGTATAAATAGGGTATTAAGAAGGTGGAGCTACCAAAGTAATATAAGGATGTATTTACATTTGAAATCTCTAAGTGTTAAAATATCTATGTAAATGTTAATTACCTATTAGTTCATTAAAGGTAGTTAATTTGAATTGTGTTAGCATTTGGATTAACTATTTTTTTCTTTTGTAAGTGTTAATCAATACCATTGTAAATGTTAGTAAATCATATACTATATGCTATTATGTAATTTTTTTTCTAGAATTTTGCATTGTTTTGGGTCTTTTCTTAATGCATTTCATAAGTTAAAGGGTTGTTGTTGTTCCTTAATATATACATGTTCATGGATCCAACTTCACTTAGGTAGGGTTTTTTAATTTGAATTTTCATATTTTGTCACACTTGATAACTGTGCAACATTTAAATCTAAAGTGTTTCATGGGCTTTCAAATCTATATGTGAGTTTAACATGTCCAATTTCCTTTTGATATTTTGGGTTAATGTGAATAGGAAGAACATATCACACTTGAAATGAAAGACAATTATTTTTTGTTGCATTACAAAATGAATTTTGACGCTTTCAACAACCTAGTTTTGGAGAGTTCATTTTTTTGTAATCAAATTATTTAAACCTTTTTTGGCCCCAATTAAATATTAAAAAGATTGTGGCCATTTTTATTTATCAATTTGTTCAAGGATTTAGTACCACAAAGTGCACACACGTGTGATCAATTCAATGTGGGTGCATCATAGTTGTAAAATGTGTTGATATTGTTTGTGATGTGTTAACTAACACATACAAATTATTTAGTAATATATATTATTAATCATTATACTAGTCAATGTTTGAAGGACATCATTATTCATTAAAAAAATCTTATAGGTCTACAAACATATAAGGAATTATAGATGGAACTCACATTCCTTTGATGGATATTTTAAGCAAGAATATTACATTTTTTGTTGGTGATATTTTCAAAAGGAAAAAATTGAACATCATATTATGTTGCAAATCTATTTACAAAGGAAATTAATTAGTTTAGTTTTGTTTGTATTGATGAGATCCACCATACTGCGATGCTTCAAATCATGTTTTTGGTTTCTTTGGAAAGAGTTCGAGGAGGAAAGGTGCATCAGCTTGGTTTCATGGTGTTTGAACTTGTGGTGTAGAAGTTCTTGAATATTGAATGATTTCTTCACTAAAAATTAAATTAAATCATAACTGAAAATCTCAGAAGAATTGGAATGTGCCTTTGTTGTCGTTGGAAAGATCTTGATGAATAGGATTTAGTGAAATTTATTATTAGTAAGATTTGGATTTAGAATGTGGGAAATATTGACTTTTAAATGATTTCTGTTGTTGAAAATTCAAATAAATTCCAAAAAACCAAGTTTTGGAAAGGAAAATAAGTTAAGGATGTGGTAATATTTGGGCCAATGGTAGAGGCCACACTAGTTGTATATGATGTAAATTATTTTTTTTGAAATGTTTGTGTTGGCTAAATTAAAAGGGTTCATAATGATGGGCAATTCAATAAGTTCAACTTATATGCATAAATCAATTTTCACGAAATCCTTCAAGCGTTGGTGATAATTATTCAAGGTATGATATGCACACCATTTTTAATTTGGTGATGTATTTTATTCAATTAATGCATATTTATAAAAGAATCGGAATACCCATAATTTTACAAATGTGGATAAGATAAAATGTAATTATAGTTCATGAATTTAAGGAGGGGGTGATAAAGAATGCGTTTGGTTCTTTGAAAAATAGATGCTGGATTTTAAAACATTTTCATTCCAACATCAGTTATGATTGCTTCTTGTGTCATTCACAAATTGTGAAATGTGAAATGCATCAAAGCCTAAATTGACATTTATGCAAGAGCAAGAGGTGACAACCTAAGAAGGTTTGGTGTCCATAGATTGCATATTATTAAAGGAATTTATTTTTTCAAAAGAAGGGTGAGAAATTAAGGTGGTTTTTAAAAAATAAAATGCAATTGATCATTTAATTATACCATGAAAAAATTTATTATTTTATTGAAATCCAAGTTTTTCCTCACACAAATATAAGTACAAATAAAATTTAATAAAAATGTAATATAAAATGAATAAACTTATTGATGTGTTGGACCAACATTAACTATTTAAACAACTGCCATTACTACAATTACCATATGTGGACCTTGGTTTCTACCATAGTTGTGCTTGTTTCGAAAAAAAGTTTCAAAATGTCTATTATTGTTTCAAAAGTTTCCAATTTAAAATAGCATAAAAATGAAGACTAAAAGTTATAAATGTACATGAAAATTTTCATTCCAAATCTAAAATCATTAATAAATATTTATAAATGAAGGAAATGCAACATCAATACCCTTAGTTGGGTCATTAAAGGGGGTGAACTTTGTTGAAATAGTAAAAAAATACATTTCATTTAAATGGGGAGTGAAACTTCAATTGCCACAAAATTCAATGTAATTTGAATTTTAGCCCATCTTTTTTTTTCTTTTCAAAAACACCTTCATCTATTGTGCTTATAACTACCATAACTACTTTGAATCCCATGCATTATATATTATGGTATTAAGTTATAGTCTTAATTCAATAAATTCTTTCATTTTACAAATAGCAAGGTTTGAGGTTGAAATAGGGGGCATGGAGTAAAAGGAAGACCCAAGGGCAAGGTCATTATATGGACTTTTTTATTGTGTTGAAAATAAACAAAGAGTATGAACTAGAGATTTTTAAAGAAAAACTTTAGAATGAAAATTCTTTAGTTTTTTGCAAATTGTGGTTGAATTCAACATTTTCCTTCTTTTTATCAAATAGTCCATTTGTGTTTCCAATTCTTCATCTTCCTTCTTTTTGCCATCATTTGAAACACTTTATTCCTTTGAATCTTCCAGGGAATTATGTGTATTGGAATTCTTAACCATTAAGTTTGCAATGGAAGCCATTTGTTGTCATTGTCATTCCTTTTTAGTGTGCAAGTTTCTTGAAGCTATTATAGAACTTACATTGAAAGGTATGGGTGTGTCCTATAACAACACGATTGGTTGCAAAAAAAGGGGGGTTGTTAAGATGCTTGAGTTGAAAGGTACGGAGTTTGCTCCATGTATGCACTTGGTCACAAATATGAGGGTGAATTGTTATGATGTTGGTTACATTTATTGATGTGATGGATGAATACACAGCCCTTGTGAGTTTGGGAATTCTAGATGGTTTTGATGTTGTAACAAATAGGAAAGTTGATTAGAAAAGGGATTTTATTGTGAAAATACATGGTTAAGAACATGAATTAAATATGTTTTGAGAGAAAGGCAAGTCATTTCTTACATCATTTTCTAGATAATATTATTTTAACAACTATTGGAGATAAAAGATTCATATATTTGATCTAGCCCTTTTACAACTCACTTGAAATATATCCCATTGTTAATTACAATGCTACAACCATATTTTTACCAAGACAATTTTAGAGGTTTGAGATCATTCATAACATTTTTCACCTCCTTTCACAAAAAAATTGTGTGTAATTATTTTTTCCATGTGCCATTGTAATCTTATGTTCCAACTTGAACAATGGAATTTATCATTGTTTTCCATGTTGGAGTATTGACCATATGAAATGGTGTATTACATTTATAAAAAAACTTGCAAATGTTACTTGTGCAACCTTCTACTTAACTACAAATCACCATTATGAAAATAGAGAGGTTTGGCATGATCATACTCTTGAGTGATTATTCTAGTCTTGAACGGTGTTAAATGTGTGTTTTCAATCTTTTAAGTACATTAGCAATAAGAACCATTCACAATGCCAAAATTTCACATTTAAGACTACATAAATGATTACATTTACAATCATTTATGCTATTTATGATTATACATGATTGCATGACTATGTAGTCCCAATGAACATGTCATACTTACCAATAGTCATTTACATGGCATTAGTCACAACTACCATTTGCAATTATGTTTTTCATGATTGTATCATTCTTATTACAATTACGAAAAACACATCCAACGACCCAAATTTATTAAAATATATATAAATTAATACAATTGTTGATTAGTCCATTTTTGCCATGTGGTTAGCCTGTGCAACCTAGACTCAAATGTTAATATCATGTCACCATGTGGTAGTCTAAGTTTCTAGGTCATAAATATTTTTTTGTCCAATTATGTGTTGTCATGTGGCAACCTAGGCCAAATTGAATTTTTTATCATCCAAAATTTGCCACATGGCAATTTAGAACTAAAAATTGATTTTTGGGGCCCAATTTGTGTGATGGCACAAGGCTAACAATGCCTAATCAAATAAGGTTAGGTGATTTAGCCTAGGAAGCCTAAGTTAAAAACAAACCTAGGTTAAGAAACTAAAAAAGTTATCTAGCTAAGTAACTTAAGTTGTTTACCTAAGTTGCAAGAGTGAATATTTGAACTTTTCACATTCATTTTGAAAGTTCAAGTCATTAACCATTGCATTGCAATTTTCATTATAATTTATCAACCATAAAAAATTTAAAATGCAACCTAAATATAAAGCTTAAATTCTAAGCAAACCTAGGCCAATCTAAGCTATCTTAGGACTATTTAGGTTAACCTAAGCATACATATGCTAACTTAAGTGAACATAGGTTAACTTAAGGCCATGACCTAGGTTAACATAGGCTTAACCTAGGATAAGTGAAAATAACCTAGGTTGACCACGGTTATTCTAAGCCAACCTAGGATGACCAAGGCTAACTTAACCTAATGTAAGTTAGTTTTTGGTTAACCTAAACTAACTTAAGCTAACCTAGGCATCGCTAATGTGTTGTAAGTTAACCTAGTATAATGTAGGGCTATTTAAGCTAACCAAAACTAAACCTAAATTTAAACTAGGCTAACTTTGATTGAACCAAGGTTAATAGGTTAACAAAAATTAGACCTAACCTAGGCTAGAAATGGTTAAACCTAGGCTAAATTAAAATTTGGCAAAACTTTAACTAAAATAAAACTTAGCTAAACATCGATTAAATAAAAAATTGACTAAACATTAATTAAACTAAAACTTGGGTAAACATAGGTTAACATAATTTAAACCTAGGCTACACTTTGGTTAAATGTAAGTGAACCAAAGTTAACCTAAACTAACCTCAACTAATCTAGACTATTTACTTAAGTTAAACCTAGGCTAAACTTAGGTTAACCAAGGCTAACATTGACTACACCTAAGTTAATTTATGCTAAATTTAAACTTAACTTTAAATAAACCTAAGCTAATCAAAATTAAACCCAAGTTAATCCTAAGTTAACCTATAATAACCCATGTTTACATATGTTCATTTATGTTAAATTACACTTATTTAAGTTGACATAGGGTAATCAAGGTTCACATAGGCCTACCTAGGTTAACCTAGGTTGACTTATTCAAACCTAGCTCTACCTAAGCATATCTTAGGCATATCTAGGCTTATCTAGGCTAACTTAGGCTTTCCTATGGTAGTTTATTAAATTGACCTACTTATGGTAATCTAGGATGGCCTAGATTATGACATGTGTCATGTTTTTAAAAATGATTACAAGTCATGTAGTTATAATTGTTATTGTATTAATCATTTGTATGGTTATAATCATATAAGTGGTTGTGATTAGTGTCCACATCCAACTATATGACTAAATTTGGATTTGAGTTGCAAGTTGTTTTAGTTATAAAAGTTGTGATTGGGCATAGTTGTGCTTTCACAACCTCTAAAAAATGAAAAAGACATACATGCAAGAACATTGGGACATGTACAAATGTCTACAATTTTAAACTTCCTAATATGCATTTTAATCATTGCAGCACCTCCCATGTATAGAGTTGCTCACAATAATTAAATTTTCATTTCTTAAAACCCATACTTGCATAAGTTCCAATGATGGTGTTGTGTGCCCACACAACATCACAAGAGCATCCCCTAATGTTTACTTCATGCTTGGGAAATAGTACTATCCCATAGTATACAATTGATGTAACCAAGTTCTTCCAAATTGTAGTATTACACTACATACCCAAATGAATCTGAAAAACAAAAGGGGAAGGGAATCTAACACTTGTTTCCTTAAATTTTTTCAAAATATGTTAACATGGTCTTATTAATTTATTATGGGTCTTCGTGGTGGCGACGGCTTGGGGGGTGTGAATTTGTTTTCTTGTGGGTGCACAAGTGATTAACTGATTGCAACATAATATATCACAATTAATGACACCCATTGCCTCCTAAACTACTATTCATTTCTTTATCACGAGTAGCCTACATAGGTTTTTGTTTAATTATCTCAAGAACATTTATTAGGGTTAAGGACAATTTTCTATGTACTTGTTTACACTTTAGTTTTTCTAGTTGTTTAGGGTTGAGACTTGGGACAAATTGTGTGTTTTGTAGTGGAGTTCTTTCTAATAGTCATGGCTTATAGGAGAATGAACTTTTAAAACATGTATTAAAAATGTACCCTAATGAGAATCAAAAGAATGGGCTTTTCTAACATGTAGACCCTTAAAAATAAAACTTGTGAACAAAGGTACCTTGATACAAAATTTAAACTCAAAATTTATTTGAGTTGTATGCATCCTTTGCAAATCTCCAAAGTGGAATTTGCTCCTCTTCCTTCCTATGTTTCTACCTTGTTCCTAAAAATGATAGCATTTGCAATTGCAATTGAACTTGAAATTAGTAATAACATCTACAATTTGCAACCACCTTCTTTTGCTTTTGCAAGTTTTTGTTAAGTTTTCTTTGTAGATTGGGAAACTTCATGCCCTAGATCTAGGGTTGTTAGATTTAATAGATGTAACAATTCCAACATTTGTAATGTCATCCCTAAACATCAAAGTTTGTTTTTCATGGCTATAATACATTTGGGCCATTTCAGGAATAACATCCTCTTCATCATTGACATTCACAATCTCAATCTTTAAATGCATTATGTGTGTAGCTTGATTTGCAACATGAGGTATGCCATTTTTGTAACAATACTAGCAAAAATGTTGTTAAAAACATTCAAAACATGACCGATTTAATGAACGTGCACCATTATTATAGTCATTTTATTCTTTGCTTCATAAATCTTTTTCATTTTGTTCCACTTGTTTTGAACTTGCTTCAAATTTTGTTGCATCATTCGAAAAATTTCCATTCATAACATTTGTGAATTCCTTTCAATTGCTCTCCTCAAATGGCTTGGAATTGTATTCCTCACACTTGTTTTCCACAAGGTCTAACAAAAATTTAGAACTATCATTTGTCCATAATCTCTCAACATTATCCTGCCTCCATGTAACATCTTCTTTGGGAAACCCTAATTCTAAAGTCCATGTTTCGTCAAAATGTGATGAGGGACTTTCTCCTTCCCCATCAAAGAAATAACCCAAGAAACATTTATGCAAGTAATCACCCATCCTTGTAAAGGAGGTTTGTGTGGTTAACAAGTGGGCGAATTGTTACAAGTGCATTGCACAGAATGTTCATGACATGCAAGTGAAGTGTCAAAATGCATTGCGCTTTACTCCTTGGGTTCTGTTCATGATATTTGGGTTTTTGTTGAAGTTTTCATAATCACAATGAAATGTTGTTTTAAATGTAAGGTAAAAGTTTTGGTGGCTTTTGCTTTGAACTATTCACCAAGGTAAAAGAGAGGCAAAGCCAAAGCCATTGTAAAGAATATTTCCTCATGATCACTGCACTAACAATCTAAGAGCAAGCATATTAGCCTATGTTGGCATGTCATGCGCCTTGTTTCTATGTCATGTATACGACCTTATAAACATTGAAACAAATATTATACTAGACATTGAGACAAATATTCCAACCAAAGGCTTTTTAAATAAGAAATGATTGATCTTGTAATGTCGAAAATTAGTGTTGAAAATTTCCAAAAAAATTAGCCAAATTAGTTGAATTTACACTAGAAAAACAGAAATTTCCCAACTTTTTCCCAAGAAATCAAAATATGTCCAAAAATTAAACCATTGATTCCAACCACTATTTATGGTACAATAGATTAAAATAATAAAATATGACATACATACATTATATATATACAATACATGCATACATACATACATAAACACACACACACACACACACACACACACACATAATCATATGTACATATCCATACATGCTTCTTCTCTTCCCTTTGTGATTGTGGTTTGGATGAAACTCATGTAAGTAAGTCATTTGATCCACTGTGCCAAGTTTTACATCATTTAATAATTCAATATCCTGCTGGATGGATGGATGGATGGATGGATGGATAGACGGATGGATGGATGAATGGATGGATGAGTGGATGGATGGATAGACGGATGGATGTGAATCTTTCCTACTTGGCAAAGAAAATGAGAGAACTGAGCTCCCATCCAAAAAATCCCCCTTATCGATTTACACCGTATCCGCAGCAGCCAATAGGAAGCGGCTCAGGTCATCTCCCATTGGCTGGCACGCCAGCCTCTCTAGCTCTCACGGACCACGGCCTCTCGTTCATGAAGAGCTCCTCCGCGCAACTGTCTTTTGCGTTCCTCTCAGCGAATTGCAGTTCGAATTCTGCACGGATTTGCATCTCTGAGTGCACAAATTCACCCATTTTGGTCTCCCCAACATTCCCTCTGAATTGTTTTTCTCTGAGATTTTTTTTTCCTGTAGTCTTGGGGTGGTGTTTTTTTTGTTTTTGGGGTTTGAAGTTCAGAGATGGCAGCAGCTATGGCGGCTTGCTCCATGGGCTCCGCTTTGGTGTCGAGGACCATGGCATTGGAGGCAGGTAAAGGTTTGAGTTCGCAGAGTTCGTCGTCGAGGATGGGTTTTGCTCCTTTGCCTTTGAGGAGGAGGAAGTCGCTTGGAGTCAGTAATGGCAGTAGAGTGACGATGATGGCGGCGGATGTGATAGAAAAGCCGAAGAAAGGGTCCAAGGAGATTGCCAAGGATACATTGCTGACTCCCAGGTTTTATACCACGGATTTCGATGAGATGGAGCGCATGTTCAATACTGAGATGAACAAGAACTTGAACGAAGCTGAGTTCGAAGCCCTGGCTGCGGAGTTCAAGACGGATTACAACCAGACTCACTTTGTGCGAAACCCTGAGTTCAAGGCAGCTGCGGAAAAGCTGCAAGGTCCTATGCGGCAGATCTTTGTCGAGTTTCTGGAGCGCTCTTGCACTGCTGAGTTCTCGGGTTTCCTGTTGTACAAGGAACTCGGAAGGCGACTGAAGGTTGGGTTCTTTTTCTTTTCTTTTTCCTTTTTTTTCCCTTGGGTTGAAATCAATTCTCTCCATTGCTCTTTTTCTCTGATTTTGTTGGATTTTTTTTGTTTTGTTTTGTAGAAAACAAACCCAGTGGTGGCTGAGATTTTCACCTTGATGTCAAGGGATGAGGCACGACATGCCGGGTAAGATGTGTATACCTATCAAATGCATTTCAAGTACAAATTTGATTTGAATGTTCAAATTTGTAGAGGAAAGTTTTTGAAGAATGTGCAGTTTTGGAATTGGGCAATGCAGCTGGTTTTGATTACAAAAGCTTCTTGAGGTCAACAGCATAAGAAAACTTCTAGAGATGTATGACAGAAGAGGTTTCCAAAGTTGCATATGTTCTAGAAAGGGTTGCATGCAAAATAAAGAGTACAGGTAGAATTGGCAAGGTTTTTGGCATCCTCAAACCCTGTGTGGATTTTTATCTTCAATAAATGCAGGTTTCTGAACAAGGGTTTGTCAGATTTCAACTTGGCTCTGGATCTTGGTTTCTTGACCAAGGCCCGCAAGTACACTTTCTTCAAGCCTCAGTTTATCTTTTATGCCACCTACCTGTCTGAGAAGATTGGGTACTGGAGATACATTACCATCTACAGACATTTGAAGACGAATCCTGAGTACCAGTGTTACCCAATCTTCAAGTACTTTGAGAACTGGTGCCAAGATGAGAACCGCCACGGAGATTTCTTCTCTGCACTTTTGAAGGCACAACCGCAGTTCCTCAATGACTGGCAGGCCAAGCTGTGGTCCCGGTTTTTCTGTCTCTCTGTAAGTTTTTTCTCTGTGCAATATGCTTATTGAAAGAAATTTTGTTGATACTACATTTTAGCTATTGGCACCCAATAGACACCGAATTCAGTGTTCAGAGAATGCTTTGATCACTTCTGATGCTGCATTATTATCTTAGCTTCAGATAGCTAGTTTCTGGCACCTTGAAGCAGCATGTTTGGTTGTACTCATGCATGACATTGTGTCAAATGTTCAGGTGTATGTGACAATGTACTTGAATGATGTTCAAAGAACCGCTTTCTATGAGGGAATTGGCCTCGACACCAAGAAGTTTGACATGCATGTAATCATAGAGGTAAGCTGGGCTTTACTAGTTCCAGTTTTAGTCCTCAGTTGAGTATGCAGTTCAATAGTCAAGATTTGTACTCTTGTTTGACAAAAAATAAGAGCAGAATTACCTGTATATATTTGTTGTTTTATATCATGCAAATTGCTTGAAATCATCTGAGGAATATGCACAGTAGACTGAGCTACAACAGGAATCATGTGACTGAATTTTGTCTCATTAAGTGTGTATAACAGAATAGTTTGCTCAGTCTTTTGGTTTGTGCTGTTCTTTTGCAGACCAACAAGACAACTGCCAGGATCTTCCCTGCAGTCCTTGATGTAGAGAATCCCGTCTTCCAGGAGAAACTGGAAAATCTTGTGACACTCAACAAGAAGCTGATTGCAATTGGAGAGAGCAAGGCCCCAGAAGCATTGAAGTCACTGCAGAAGGTCCCCCTTATTACTTCCTTTGTAACAGAGCTCCTTGCTATGTATTTGATGCGCCCAGTGGATTCTGGATCTTTGGACTTTGTGGACGCTGAGCCTCAGGTGGTGTACTAAGAAAATTTTGAAACAAAAAAAAGACATTGCAGTATAGAGACAGAGATGCAGGTTGCAATTAAGTGGGAAGATGTGAAAGGCTGTAGTTTTGTTTCAATAATTGGAAATGTCACCATCTATTGTGCTACTTTTCTCACCCAAGTGAGAGACTGTCATTTTTGTTCATACTGCTTGTTTTTATTGTTTCTTTGTTCTAGCTCATCCCTTCTGTACTGTCCCTTCTTCCTGCTTCTGAAAGTCCTTTGACTTCAAGGAAAAGCTTTAACCTTGTTCTGGCTTTCTTAATCTCGAGTACAGAGATTTCTCAATTCTCATGAGAGTTCTTTTCCAACAGAGTAATCGAAAGCCATATCCTGTAATTCTGTTTCAGTAGAGCAGGAATACTGAGTACCCATAATCTGTTTTCTGAGCCTGACATGACTAATGCCAATGTTATTGTGAGATTTGTTGTATTGACTATGTTTTGTTTCCCCTAACATGAGCTTATGTGTGATCTATGAGGACGCATTTTCAGCTCCTGGTTTCCATCACCAACCCATCCTTCAGATTTGTCGACAAACTTTGTATGTTGGTTTCCAAAGATCTAACATCCTCTCCCAACTTATTTTTCAACCTTTCTCAGTTAGTTTTGTGGATCCTTGTAAGATTATAAACTTGGTGCTTCAATTGGAGTCCAGAAATCAGTGGTGGGTACCTGCCATGTCTTGTGTGGTGGCTTTGTGTCGGGGATCCATTGTGGATAAAAAGCTAGGTGATGGAGAATGGGGAATATACTTAACACCAATAATTGAAGGATTCAACATTGCTTTTTCTGTGTTATGACGCCCCTCAAAGGCCATTTTCCTTTCTAAACCACCTTATTGTTGCAGAAATGATTTTGTTTAATTGTAGAAATTAAGGAAAGAAATTATAGATAAGGGACATATAAAAACACACAAAAACATACCAAAAATAGCATCATTCTATATTTTTATAAGTATGTATGTAATATTTGAAAAAAAATTGAATTAAAAAAATAATTTTCAAGAGATATGAAAGATAATGTACGCGATTCATTGTTTTTGCTTAAAGATTCTAGGGGACACTTATGAATTGTTTGTGATTTCTTGAAATGGTTATTAAATCTAAAAATCAAACAATTGTCACTTAGGATCAACAAAATAGTTGTTGGGTCAAAACTTAAACAAAAAATGAAATAAAGACCTACTTGGTCTTATATGCTCAAAACTCCTAAAAAAAATAAAGAAAATATTTTCCTGAAAAAACGACCTCTATAAACAATAATTACCTCCTTGGTTATTATTGTAAAGGTCTAGCATTTGTAATTATTTCCCTATTTGTTTGTTGTTGTAGACGTTTGTGGTGGTAATTACTTTTATATTCCGGATTGTAGTTCTCCTCAATTAACTAATAATTATTCTAAAAAACATTGTGACATTAACAAGTAGATCATATTAGAAGTTTATAATCATGTCCTTTTCTACTAATGACTATCACACACACACAAACACCAAAGCTCTTATATCGTTCTTCGGCTTCTCCACAAATAACACACATAATGCTTGTATTGCCAAAGGTATTCAAGTACACATTATGGGGAAGTGGGATGTAAGGGTTGAAGGTTGTCCCTCTATGTGCCCTTTTACCTCTTCCTACTTCAAACTAAGCTTCAAAAACCATTATGGTTTTCCTTGATAAAACCTTTCATCTTTTGTAACAAGCCCCTTTGCCAAAGCTATGTTCACATAAAACAATTGTGTGGCATCACCTCCCTCGCAAAATAAAAGCTCATCCCACATATCGCCTAATTTAATTTAATTTATTTTTTTCAAATTTAATTTAAATCTTAGATTAACGACTTCATTCTAATCACCAACCCACCTTCTAAAACAACAATTCATAAACTAGTTATTTCAACTTTTGAAACAATGGAGGCAATTCCACTTACCCACTTTTTAGAAAAAATCTAATTATTGCCTACTATTAATAAGTTTGATTTAGCCAAATTACCATGATAAATAGTACAAAGCAATGGTAATTTTCCCTCTAACAATTATTCAAGAAGCATAAGGGAGCCTAAGTTTCATTATTAATCTTTGTAAAAACTATTGCATTATTATTAGCCCATATGAAAATCCTACTGCAATTTTGATGATGTAAAATATTAAGACACATGCAAGCTTTTTGTTTTTTACTTTTGTCAATTCAAATCAAGTGTGCAATCATCTCCTCTTGTTTAAAAAACCAAAATTGATCAAAATTCAATTGATTACATTTGAATTCTTTGCTTGGTTTTTGGTTCAAACCACATGTTTGATACTTTGAACAAAAGTAAACAAGTGGTTTTTTGCTTCAACTTTAATAGAGATCAAGTTTTGAATACATCAAATTTTTATAGTTTATTTATTTTATTTCAATTTTAAAAAAAAAATGTAGCTATACTTCACAAGTAGCATTTTATAGATCCAAGTTTTGATTTTTTTTTTGAGTGACTTATATATGAGCTTTCAAAGTTGGAAGTGTTCAAAAAGATTTAGTTTGAAACATTTGATCATGGATTTTTCAAGATTTAAACATGTTGACTACTTCAAATTAGTTTAGATTTTGGATGTAAACTCCTTTTAAGATGTTTGACATGTGAGTACTTGAAATGTTTAGATTTTAATATAAATTGAGTGAGATACAATGTTTTTAAATTGAAAAACTAATATAATGAAGAGTTTGAGATTTACAACTTGATCATATTTCTTGATTTTTTTTTGTCCTTGCAAATTATAGTACATTAGAACCAATAATATGTTTGATTATAAGGGATTATAATTTTCATTTAAAATTATTGAAACCATTGGATCTTAACATTCATTATTATTTTTTCTCTTTCTTTCTTTTACAATGTTTCTTACAATATTATTAATACATAAGATGAATGGATTTTAATCAATATCTTCCTTTATTTTACGGTTCTATCATTAGTATCAAAATCTTAACATAAACTAAAGTTAGGGCTAAAAACATAGTTGTTCAATGTTATAGTGAATTTTTTTATCAAAGATTTTAAAACGTTCCACTACCTTTTATCTATCTTATAATTATACATTTTAAATTAAAAATTAAAAAATTCTTTTATATTTATACTATTTCTACTTTAAAAAATCTCAAGGATGAGGTCATGATAACTTTGAATATGTGACAAGAAAAAAAATCTATTGTTACTGTAGACTTCGTACTAATTATAAAAGAATCAAACTTGTTTTCCTTGTGTTGTTTTTGAGAACAAAACCAAAAATCTTCAAATAAACTTGTCTAATAAATTTGAAAGCAATTGGTCAAAATTTTAAAGTTTTGTCAATTAAGTGTGGTTAATTGTTTAGTTGCAATTGCCACGATATTCAACAAATGCAACCCAAGTTGACGGGCACTCTATCTCACATTGCCATCATTGTGTGACATGAAGTGTCAACATTTTCAAGTTTTCACATGTTAAGAATTGTGTGTGCTTAAAAAATATATGTGATGCGTTAATACAATAGGTTGTATTATATGACACATATTGTTGTGACAATCGTCATGTTATTTCAAGTCATAGTGATAAGACATCCACAACCTAGCATGACCATTCATTCTCAACTTATATTAGTTATTTTCATGTGTGAAAAATGATGTTTTGAACTTTGAAGGACTTTGTAAAAACCTTCCTTCCCATTGGTTTATATGTCTTTTGTCAAGTATAGTTAGATCATAATTTGATCTACCTTAAGGTTGAATGCTCATACGAGTTTCATTGTAATCCATTGTTTTTGCTAACTATGATTAATCCAATCATGATAAAAATATATTAAGAGTTTTTTCGTTAATTGAAAGTTGATTTTATTTGAATTGACAAAATAGAGGTGGTGATCTTCTTGTTGCTACTATAGTGGTAACTTTAAACAATCAAGAAACGAAAGATTCATTACATGTGTGGAAGACATAAATCTTACACCGAGCCTTATAAACCTAAATGATGATAATGATGGTATGAGTGTGAAATTGTTGTTTAAGCTCTAACAACAACAGTTGCCATGTCTTTGAGCGCTATGGTCAACTCAACTTGTATGAAGGCTATCACTTTTTATTTATATATTTTTATAATCTAGTAAGCATAAGTCAAAGGGGGGCTCATCTTAGAAAGAAATTTTTGTTTTCTTAAGATGTCAACTTGAGGCACACATTCTTCATCCAATTCCTTTCACTTTTAAGGATTTGTATAAAAACACATTAAAGTTGTTAGTTGCTCAAAAGCACTGTTTTTGGTTGTCAATGTGGACCTTCATTTGGATTTTTTGTTTGTACTTTGATGTCACCTAGTAATTTTAATGCCTACCCTTCAAATTATTTTGGTCCTGTAAGTTTATTTTGCCTAGTTTCATTCATTGTCATACAATAATCAATGCAACCAACTAATGATCAAATTCGGTTCAAATCAACAACACATAGGTTTTACAAGTTACAATTTTTCTTATGGAATATGATAGGTTTTAAGAAATGAAAAGATCATCTCAAAAACTATTTCTTAATTTACTACTAGACCTTCACTTCTCCCATTGATCATTTAAGACTAAGATGTGAGGAAGTGTATAGAGTTACAATACTAACCTACGAACTGAAGGTCAGTTGGCAAGATTGAAATACAGATTTCAAATCAAAATTTCAAGGCGCTTCCAACAACCTCACACACAATGGAACTCAAACTATTCAAACCTTGAATTTTGTATGACAAACAAGCACAACTGTGAATGACATCACATTTACTCTAGACTTTCAAAATACTTTGTGAATAAAGTTTTGAGGCCATCCCTATGAGGCACTTCCAACAACTCCAAAACTCCAATCAGAAGTGTAGGACTCTACACCCATTTGTTTGAACTCCTTATATGCTTATCTCATGTGATGACATTGTTGAAGACATGCAGCTTGTTGGGGTTGCTATAATGGTGTACATTGCCTCAAGAATCTGGATTGGTTCTTAGCAACACACAGTTTTCTTTCACTAGATGACTCAAATAGTCAGTTGGTCCTAAGCAAATTCGCATTCAACTCTCACACTAGTTTTTCTCGAAGACAATTTAGTCCTTTACCCCATTGATCTCTCACCCATCAACACCAAATAATGTAAACACACACAAATCCAAAATCCAAACTTGAACAAACTTTGAATTTTTTTGAACCTTGATTCAAATTCATTTTTTCACGTAATTTCAACAAATGGCTGCAGTACATAAGCATCAGATAATAGGCAAATGCAAACAGCTTGGCAGGAGTTCATTATCGAGAGAAGTGCACAAGAGAATGCCATCAGTGTCTTGCACATATTAAATGATTGCAATTGTACCAGCTTGGATTATATAACACATGGATTATTGCAAAAATCAAACTAAAGACGGAGAATGGTCCTTAATGTATCTGACAAATTGTGAATGATTTGCTGCTCCTGTGCAGCTTGCCAACCTTGTAAGGGCATCTCCTCATAGCACCGTTTATGATACGCAAGAGCTCGTGCCAAATTTGGAAGCGTAGTGCTTGTTGCTATCCGTTGATAAACACTTGGAGGTAAAGGCATTTCATTATTAGAAACCTTGCGGCCCCGTCGGATCTGCCCATCCCCTAAACCTTTACCACTGTAAAGTTCCTGAATAGCTTCAAGGGCAACTGTCCCACTGTGGTCAGGCTGCCCATCTCCAGAAATGTCATCATAGATTAGGGCTATTGGTGATACGTCAGTTGCTCTTAAAAATGGAATTGGCACAGTATTTCCTGCTGCATAGACTGATAAAAGCTTATCCTGCAAGGCAAATCCATGACGACCTGAACCCCCTGCAAGAGGGGTTCCAGGTCCAGTGCTAGTTTCAGCCCCAGGACTCCGCCGGGGTAAAGTAGACTGCATCTCTTTAGCCTTCTGAGTTAGCGGGGAGGGAAGAGGTGTGGGTGAAGAAGCCTGTGTGGGTGTTTCTAAGGGAGTTAAATTCAACCCTCCTTTCACTTGCATTGTGCCCCCAACACTCAGGCCTCCATCAGGAATCTGACTCCATGATAGGTCAGCCTCCTGTCCCCCACCCCTGAGAACACTTTCACTGTACAAAGACTCAGAAAAAGAGGAGCTGAGCGGTGTCACTTGCAGTGACGCAGAAACAGTCCCATCTGGTGCAGCTTTCTCAGACTCACCACCATCATTGAATTTGAGCCCAACCGGACTCTGCCCTCTGTCAGTACCACTAGATTCAGCAAATGGACTTGCTCCATTGAAAGATTTGGGGAGTGTGTCCCGGACAAGCATTGTTCCTCCAAATGTTTCATGCATCTTGACAGTCTGGCCTTTCTCCCAGGATGAGTACTGTCCACCAGAAGAAGTGGTTCCTTGCTCCTGTGGATACTTTGGAACATGTGCTGTCATTTCAGTCTTGATAACCCGTGCTTTCTCAATTTGTGGAAGCATGGATGATGCAGTGCCCTTGCATTTCTCAATGAACTTGTGTTGGAGCAATGTGTTTGCTGTGGGGCGAATGCGAGGCTCCTTTGTGAGACACTTGGCCACAAAATCATGAAATACCAATGACCACTTCTCTTTGTCTTCAAGCATTGGAGCAGGCTCTCGGGAAATCATGAACAGAACTCGCATAGGATGGACATTAGAACGTGGTGGAAGACCCTCCGCCATTTCAATAGCCGACACACCCAGCGCCCACACATCAACCTACAGTAGCAATCAAGATCATTTCAGCTCCATCTCATGTGTCTTGTTAAAATTAGCTCATTTCGACACTCAGGAACAATAACCCTGCCAGCAAATAGCTATTCTTCTTGATATTACACAATTTGCACTAATGGTGGACATACATCTGCTGTCCACGCAAGCCTCAACAATGGACTGACGTTTTGCATACAATCCTCCTCCCTCAGATAGTTGCTCAGATAGTTACATGCTGTTTTTCTCTCTTTTGCATTGATCACTACATGGGGAATGGGGCTCAACCACAAATTCCAGAATGCATACTACCATCTGCAACAATTACCATCTGAAACCTCCTCAATGGTACTTTTTCTCAGATGAGGAAGATACACAACCCTCAATGTGCACGCATCACATGGGTTATAGTAAAGAAGAGGGATTGAGGGAAAAAAAACCTTGCCATCGTAGCGGCTTTCTTGAATGACTTCAGGAGCCATCCAATGTGGAGTGCCAATGAAGGTGTTGCGCTTTGACATTGTCCGGGTAAGCTGAGCTGCAACTCCAAAATCTCCCAGCTTCACCTCTCCTTGTTCAGTGAGCAGAATGTTGCCTCCCTTGATGTCCCTGTGGACTTTGAAAATGGAATGGAGATAGGCCAGTCCCTTAAGAGCTTCCCGACAAACATAAGCAATCTGCGGCTCCTCCAAAGCCTCGTCTGTGATATTCATCAAGTCAGCCACACTGCCTCCACCACAATACTCCATTACAATCCACAGATAATCCTCTCCTTGAAAGGAGCCAAGATACCTCACCACATTCGGGTGATTACACTGTTGGAGCATCTCAATCTCACCACGAATCTCCTCGTAACCCTCTTCCCCTTCCGCCAGAGAGATCACTTTCACGGCAACAAGCTCCGAAGTCCGCAGATCTCGAGCCTTGTAAACAGCGCCATAGGAACCCTTGCCGAGCTCGTTCAGAAGCTCATACTTTAGCGATGGATCCTCAAAGGTTACTTTCTCTTGCAGCATGCTGTTACTCCGTTTGCGCATATCAGGGTTTGTACCTACTTGTTGATGATCCTTCCCTTGCCCCGTCCAATCTCCATCATCTCCAGTTCTCGACGAAGAGCCTCCTCCTCCTCCTCCTCGCGGCAGCAGGTTCTGCTGTTTCACTCCTGCTGTTTCCGTCGCCCGCTCTCTGCTGAAGCTCTCCGCTGCCTTCAACACCACAGTGGAGTAAGAGTCGCTCACCTTATGTTGGATAACAGTAGAGAAAGGAGACGACGACGAGGAATCGTCGACATCCTCTTCTGCTGCACCGATCCCATCTGGTTTCATAATAACAGTGGCGAACACATTCGACGGAGAATCATCAAGCCCGTTTCCATTGCTACTTCTTCTACTGCTGTTATTGCTGGTCACCTTCACCATCTCCGGGGAGGAGTTTCTCACACTCCCTCTCCGACCCGAACTCATCGTGATTGCTGCTGCTGCTCCAAATTTACTACTCTTGTTGTTGCTCTTAGTCCTCTTCTCTCATTGCCCCTGTCTTCTCCTCGCCTCCAATAAGCTCCCGACATGCCATGCCATGCTTCGTGGCTACAACAGCTGCTGCTGCTGCTGCTGTTGTTGCTGCGTCGGAAATTTTTGGAAAGATTTTTCTCTCAATCGAGCTCGTCGCGAGCTACCAAAGTCGTAAGGAGTGTGGGGTTGAAAGGAACGAATGAGCACCAAACCCTAAAAAAGTACTCACCCTAGTTTAGTAAAAACTCAAACTCGCCAAAAAATAATTCACTTGGGTTCTAGTGCTTTAAAAAAATAAAAATAAATGCCATTTCCCCTTCTCTGTAACAATATCATTGTTTTTTTTTCAAAAAAATCGTCCCTTGTTTTTATTTAAGAAATGAGAAATTTATGTTTTTCTAGTGTAAATTTGATCATTTATATAATTAAAAAAATGATGTTTGTTAATTTATGTCATCCAAACCTACCTCTTTCAAGCTCTACATCACTTCTTTCCCTTTACCCATCTACATATGTTTTTTAAAAAAATTAAAATGTAATCTATATTCTACATGGACATGAAAAGTCCCAATATTAAAATGTTCCATAAACTAATGGGAATCATATGGGAACATAAAAGGAAAAAAAAAGGTGGGGGAGAAAGAGAAGGATGGATGAATTTTGCTCAATTTGAAACCTTGCCCTTTGGGCAAAAGCATTACATTCACGAGACATAAAATAGCCCAAAATCATGTTGGGTTTTGATCCATACCAATCTTTGCATGTATAACACATGATATCATTTTGTGGGATGAAAAGGAATAAGATGAAAATATCTTGGATGAAGACCCAATGGAAAGTGTTTCATTTGTCAAAAGCAAAAGACGATAGAAAAGTAGTTAGTTGATAAATATTATTCTTCTTTTGTGGATATGAATATGAATATGTGTAGTTTGTTGTAGGTTTAACGGTTTTAGAAGATCTAAGGTGTGCATTTGTGTGATTGATGTCAAGATGGTGGAATAGCTTTGATTTTGTTTTGTGCTTTTCATGGTTCTTGGCAATGGAGAGTTTGGTAGAAATGTTTCAATGGCTGATTTTGAGGAAGGGTTGTCAATACAGAGCATAAGAAGACAAGCTTTAGAAAGCTAAACAATTTTTTTAAATTTTTGAACTTTGGGATTGTGATTGAGAACATTTGTTAGTAATATAGTACGAGCTTTGTGTGGTTAGCTAGGAAGAATGCTCTCAAGCACTAGATATGCAATCTCTATTTTCAAGATTTGTTTTGCTATGTATGGGAGTTAGAGAATAGTTCATTTAGGAATCAGGAATACAAGAAGAATGGAAATGGTGGAGGTGATGACAATCCATAAGGGGCAATTTAGGTTGGTATGAAGAAAGCATCAATTCGAGCTATGATAGGAATTCTAAAAAAATTGCATTCAAGGAAATGAGACTCAATTCATTGGGAACTCTGAGGCTTTTGTTTTGGCATTTTCCAAGGGTGGGAATGTTGAGGTTAATTTGTTTATGATGTTTCTATTTAGTTGATCAAAAATACTTTCGTAAATTTATGGGAGAAATGGGGTGTCAATTGGGACTAATGTTAAGTGAAACCAAGGTAACCAATGGAAAACAATTTGGAGATATATGATCTAACATTTCCATTCTTCCATCATGATTAAGATGTAGGCCTTGGACATTGTTATATGTAGTAAGAAGACAATGTATAGGCAAAATTCCAGTGAAATGTTCTTGAATTGAACAAGATATAGAATTTATTTGAAGATTTGATGCAAAATATACATGTTTGTTCATTGTATGTTATGTGAATTTGAAAGCTAAATGTAGCCTCCTTTTTTGTTACAATTTAACCATTTGAGTCCCTACAATAGGTTTCTCACCTTGCTTTGTTAATTTTTGGAAAATCTTCATCAAATTTTCAATATCATAAAATTGAAAAAAAATCGATGGTTTGTATACATACAAATATTGTGTAGTCAAAGAACTTTTTTTTACTAAAAAATTATTATGTAACATCTTTAACAAACATCCAACAAAAATTTAATATTAATTGGCCACAACTAATATTTTCAAGACAAAAACTATTAATTTTAATGACGAGAATTTTGAGGAATTGGTATATGGGTGGTTTTTTATAATTTTTAATAGGCTCCTTATTAATTTTGTATAATTCTTCATATGGTCATCCCTAGACAATTCCAGAAACATTTCCAAATATAATTACTTCGTTTCCAAACCTAACTATTTCAATTCCTTCCTAATAACTACTTCGTTTCTTTTTTAATAATTATAACTTATCCTTATAACTATTTCATTCCTTTTTTACCCACCAACATGGATATGAAAAGGGAAATTAACATGTGCATTTTCATGTCCATGGTAATTATAATAATTAAAATTAAATTTGATATTGACATAAATAATGATGAATTATTGATAATCATATAAAACATAATAAGAAGGAAAATCATCACTGGTAGTGTATAATAACACGAAACCCAAGTGTTTTTTGCACAGCTTGTTAATTCCAGTGATGAAAATTTGGAGGAATTGGTATATGGGTGGTTTTTTATAATTTTTCATAGGCTTTTTATTGATTTTGCATAATCTTTCATATGGTCATCCCAAGACAATTTTAAAGACATTTTCAAGTATAACTACTTCAATTCCAAGCCTAACTACCTCTTATCCTTATAATTACCTCACTCATTTCTTAATAATTATTTCTTATCCTTATAATTATTTCATCCCTTTCCATACCCACCAACATGGATATGAAATGGCAAATTAACACGTCTTTTCATGTCCATGATATTTATATAATTGAAATTAAATTTGACATTAACATAAATAATGATGAATTATTGATAATCATATAGGAACATTGACACACCCCCAAACTACTTAATAGACTCAATAGCAAATCCAAATGTGAAAACGGTGAAAGGAAAAGGAGTCACGGTATGCTCCTTAGTTCATAACATTTCGAGGGTAGAAGGACATGCTAGAACTCCGAGATGGGCCTAGGACGAATGATAAGTGGGTCAATTATTCATAGAAACTTGCACAAATCAAATAACAAGTTGGTTAGTGTGTAGTTGGAACATTTTTGGTGCATGGACGAGCTACGAACATACATGAATTCATAAGACTCATCACGGCCTAAACCTGGGGGAAACCACCACCTTCCCCCTTATAATATTATCTATGATTAACCATGGGGCTACATCCAAATGTCATTTTCTCCCAGGACTCCTAAGTTAAGAATCTTGAAATTTTCGAAATGAAAACTTCCACAACTTTGAATGCCCATAACTTTTTTTTGTGTAGACTTTCAATTGAGATGAGGTTTAAAGCAAAGTTGTAGCCCTCGTCAAGAGCTTTTTAATGATATGTGGCCTGAAATTTGCAAATACGTAAATTAAGGCGATTTTCAACTTTTAGTGGTTGGGAGTCAAATTGGTAGTTTGACTCCCAACCCTTCTTTCGGTTATAACTTGTGTTTTAAGTTCTCAAATGGGATGTGTGAACTCATTTTAAACATATGTGTTCCAAAAGATTTCCAAGGGTATAAGAAACTCTTCAATCCAATGAGTTTTGACCCCTGTAATCGCACTTTGAAAATTTGAGAGTCCATTGAGACTCTAACTCCCAAAGTGGGAGCCCACTTGGGAGTGTGTGGGTTCATTCCCTCACACCCTCCCACACTTTTAGGAGCATGAAATGTGAGTCTCGGGTTTCACTTTTGGTCTGCACCTTTGCAAGCCCTTCCATTGGTTATAAGCCTAAGGCTAAGGTCGTGACAAACATGATAAAAAAGAAAACCATCATTGGTAATGCATAACAATGTGGAGCCCAAGTATTAATTATCTAGATAATAGTGGTAAAACATTGATTTCAAATGAAAAGTTCAATCAACATGTGATGAATTTTTTTCGCAAAAAAATAAAATTGCAATGTGCAATGAAATATTTTCATTTCACATCTTTTTTTGGTTGGTTGCCAAGATGCGAAAACTTGCCACAAAAAATAATAATGAAACAAGGGTTGTAATATTTGTGTAGAAGATATAAAATAAAATAAAATAAATGTGGAAAAAACTTGTTTTTAAAGTTGAAAAAAAAAAACCCATATGGCCAATGAGATTGTTAAAATGGGAACTTTAAATTTTTTCGAAGAATTTTGAAAAATAAAATACAACTTAAATTTTGCAATAACTTCACATGCTCCTATTTAAATGTATATATATATAAAACCAATGAGGTTATTTAGATTGGTGTTTTGAATTGTTTAAAAAGTTGCGATAATGAATTAATATTTAAACGTTGCATGTTTGTCACATGTGACCCATGCAAAAGAAATGCAAATTGACGCACCTTCAAGCTTTTTAATGGACTCGAATGTGAGTCCAAACTGAAAACAGCGAAAGAGTAAGGAGTCAGGGCATACTCCCTGGCTTGCAGCACTTGAGAAGGGGTAGAAGGGCGTGCTGGAGTTCCGGGATGGGACTAGGAAGAATGACAAGCATCAATTACTCACACAGACGTACACAAAACCAACACAAGGTGGTTAATGCATAGTTGGAGCATTTTTGATACTAGAACGAATCACATGCAACTCATATTCACAATACTCACCACGGCCCGGACTTGGGGGAAACCACCACCTTCCCCCTTATAGTATATTTTGTGCCTCTCCACGAGACCCACATCCAAATGACTTTTTGTTTCAGGACTCCCAAGTGGGGGTCCCAAAATTGCCAAAGTTAGGACTCCCACGGTTTTGGGGCCCCATAACTTTGTATTCAGACCTCTGATTGAGATGAGGTTTAAAAAAAGTTGTAACCCTCATCGAGAGCTTTCCAACGGTATGTCACATGCCACCTGCACACGAGGAAATTGAGTCGATTCCCAACTTTTAGTGGTCGGGAGTCAAATTGGCAATTTGACTCTCGACCTTTTTTTTGGCCATAACTTGTGTTTCAGATGTCCAAATGGGTCATGTGAACCCATTTTAGACATCTACGTTTTAATAACTTTTCAATGGTATAAAGAACTCCTTGAGCCATTAGGTTTTGACCCCTGTAATTGTTCTCTAAACATCCAAGAGTCCATCGGGACTCCAACTCTCAAAGTGGAAGCTCCTTTGGGAGTGTGAGGGTTCATTCCCTCACACTTTCCTTCA
>Ga0209611_10004178_pt1 | contig 24805 bp, 19 predicted proteins | sample S1TSphgellanicum_3_FD_187693 | JGI IMG/M metagenome (GOLD analysis project Ga0209611, IMG submission 187693) | Host-associated microbial communities from peat moss isolated from Minnesota, USA - S1T2_Fc - Sphagnum magellanicum MG (SPAdes) (version 2) | ecosystem: Host-associated > Plants > Peat...
TCGCGCGGTGCCTGAGCTTCCCGACGTCGCCGTTTATATCGACGCCCTCGAGACGCGCATCGTCGGTCGCGTGCTTCTCGGCGTGCGCGTGGGAAGCGTCTCGCTCGTGCGCACCGTCGATCCGCCGCTCGCGGACGCGGCGGGTCACACGGTCGTCCGACTCCGGCGCGTCGGAAAGCGCATCGCGATCGGACTCGACGACGGCACGTGGCTCGTTCTGCATCTCATGATCGCCGGGCGATTGCATTGGCGCAAGCCCGAGGCGAGGCTCGCGCGCCGCAACGATCTCGCCGCGTTCGATTTCGATGATGGGACGCTTTTGCTCACCGAAGCGGGCACGAAACGGCGTGCATCGCTCTCGTATGTCCGCGACGAAGCGGAGCTCGACGCGCTCGACCCCGGCGGGATCGACGTCTTCAACTGCGACGCGGAGGCGTTCAAGAAGGCACTCACCGTCGAGAATCGCACGCTCAAGCGCGCGCTCACGGACCCGCGCATCGTTAGCGGAATCGGCAATGCGTACTCCGACGAGATCTTACACGCTGCACAACTCTCACCGATCGCGCTCACGCGCAAACTCACGGACGCGCAATGGGAGCGTCTGCTCGCGGCGACGCGCGCGACGCTTCAACTGTGGATCGATCGTCTTCGCGACGAAGCGAACGGCGAGTTCCCGGAGGGTGTCACCGCGTTTCGCAAAGACATGGCCGTGCACGGGCGCTTCAAGTTGCCGTGCCCGACTTGTGGATCGCCCGTGCAGCGTATCCGCTACGCCGACAACGAAACGAACTTCTGCGCGACGTGCCAAACCGGCGGCACGATCCTCTCGGACCGCAGCCTCTCGCGACTGCTGAAATCCGATTGGCCGCGAACGCTCGAAGAGCTCGAGAAACTTAAGCGACGCTAGTGCGTTCGCGCCGCACGAATGCGGCCGTCTCCGGTTTCGGCATCACCTGTACGCTCGGAAGCGCGGGCGGCGGTAACGTGAAGATGCGTTGCTCCACGAGTTTCAACGCATCGGCCGTCTGCGGAAGATCGGGGACACTCGTATCGGCCGGTTGCCCGAAACCGAACGCGCTCGTGAGGTCGCCCGTCGTCTCGCGACGCCACTTCGAGACGTAGGGCACCTCGACGCCGAAGCGCGATTCGATGAATCGCAGCGTCGAGGTGTGGTCGAACGTATCGTGACACACGAAGCCACCGCGCGAGAGCGGCGAGATCACCATGCACGGGACGCGAAAGCCGAGCCCGATCGGAACGCCGTCGACGTATTCGCCCGGGGTGCCGGGCGGCGGAGTCGGCGGAACGACGTGATCGAAGAGCCCGTCGTTCTCATCGTATGAGATGATAAACGCGGTTCGCGCCCACGTTTTCGGATTCGACCAGAGCGCTTCGAGGATCGAGCGCACGTAGTTCTCGCCGGCGGCGGGCATCATCGTGGGATGCTCGCAGACGTCGTACGGCGGAACGATCCACGTGACTTGCGGCAGATTTCCGGTGCGCATGTCTTGGAGCATCGTGTCGACCGAACGTTCCTTGGCCGCGTTCTCGTAGAGCGACGAGGTCTTCGGCGCATCTTGAAACGCGGCGAAGTTCATGATCACGTCGAGGCCGACGGGATATTCGGCCGTGATCTCGGGGCGATAGATGCGCCACGAAATTCCGGCGCGATCGAGTCGCTCGGGATACGTCTCCCACGTGTACCGCTTGCCGTGGTTGTCTTTCGCGGGGCCGCCGTTCTTGCCATCGGGATCGATCGACGCCGTCATCCAGTAGTAGCGGTTCGGATTCGTCGGCCCCATCACCGATGCGTGATAGCCGTCGCAAATCGTGAACGCGTCCGCGAGCGCGTAGTGGAACGGAATGTCTTCGCGCGTATAGTAGCCCATCGTGAGCGGGCCGCTCGCACCGTCGCTCACCGAATGCGCCGTCACGAAGCCGTTCTGGAGGCCGCCGCCCCACGAAGCGTGCTGCGTATTCCAGGCGTGACTGAGATCGTGCAATGCCTGCGCGCTCGTCGTTTGCGTGTCGAGGCGAAACGGCAGCACGTATCCGTCGCGCGTCACGGGTGTCGGTTGGTAGAAAACGGGCCGACCGTCGGGCAGCAGCGCGGCGCGCGCGTCGCCGAACCCGCGCACGCCCGCAAGCGAACCGAAGTAGTGATCGAACGATCGGTTCTCTTGCATCAAAATCACGATGTGATCGATGTCGGTCAATTTTCCCGGCGATGCCGCAGCGTAGACGGACCGTGGCCATCCGAGCGCCGGCGCCGTCGCTGCAGCCGTGGCGAGGGAGAGAAACTGAGACCGTGAGAAGCGCGCCATGCGTCGCCACTTTTCGAACGCCACGCGCACATCCTATCGCCATTTATATCGAAGATCGAGTAACGTTAACGGTGCTTTAAGAGCATCCCAGGATTCTCCGCATTCGGTGCTTGCGAGAAGCACGTTCCAAGTGGGTAACCATCGTTTGAAAGCGGAGGAACGACATGGCAGAAGCGACGTTTGGAGTAACCGGTCTCGCGGTGATGGGAGCGAATCTCGCGCGGAACATCGCGCGTCGCGGAATCACGGTCGCCGTGCATAACCGCACGCCTGAAAAAACGCGCGAGTTGGTGCGGGATTTCGGAAGCGAGGGAGCGTTCGTTGCGTCTGACGACATCCCGTCGTTCGTCGCATCGATCAAACGCCCACGCGCGATTCTCATGATGGTCAAAGCGGGGAAACCGGTCGACGACGTGATCGCCGAGATCGTTCCGTACCTCGAACCGGGCGATATCTTGATCGATGGTGGCAATTCGTACTTCGGCGACACGCAACGGCGCGCGAAAGATATCGAAGCACGCGGTTTCCGCTTTATCGGCGCCGGCGTTTCCGGTGGCGAAGAAGGCGCGCTCGAGGGTCCCAGCATCATGCCGGGCGGCACGCCCGAAGCGTACGACCTCGTCGCGCCCATTCTCACGGAAATCGCCGCGCACGTCGATGGCGAGCCGTGCTGCACGTTCATCGGGACCGACGGCGCCGGCCACTACGTGAAGATGGTGCACAACGGCATCGAGTACGCCGACATGCAGTTGATCGCCGAGGCGTACGACATCCTCAAACAGATGCTGCACTTGGATGCGGGCACGATCGGCGATGTGTTCGCACGCTGGAATGAAGGCAATCTCGATTCCTATCTCATCCAGATCGCGGCGGCAGTCTTGCATAAGAAGGACGCGCAGACGGGCCGCCCGCTCGTCGATATGATTCTCGATGAGTCGGAACAGAACGGCACGGGGCGCTGGACGTCCCAATCGGCGCTCGATCTCGGCGTCCCGCTCACGACGATCACGGAAGCCGTCTTCGCACGCGCGCTTTCCGCGCGTAAATCCGAACGCGTGGAAGCATCGAAGATCCTTGCGGGGCCGTCGAAACGCTTCGGCGGCGCCGACATCGACATGGGTCTCGTCGACGACCTCGAGGCGGCGCTCTACGCATCGAAGATCGTCGCGTACGCCCAAGGCTACGAGGAGATGGCGGCGGCCTCGAAAGAGTTCGGCTGGAATCTCAACCTCGCAAAGATCTCCACGATCTGGCGCGGAGGCTGCATCATTCGAGCGCGTCTCCTGACCCCGATCAAAGAAGCCTACGATGCGAACCCGCAGCTCGCGAACCTCATCCTCGAGCCATTCTTCACGAAAGCGATCGCCCACGGCGAGGCTGCGTGGCGACGGGTGATCGTTCAAGCGGTCGACGCGGGGATTCCGGTACCCGCCTTCTCGTCGTCGCTCGCGTATTACGATGGTTACCGCCGAGAGCGCAGCTCCGCCAACCTCATTCAAGGTCTCCGCGACTACTTCGGCTCGCACTCCTATCGCCGAACCGACGCGTCGGGTTCGTTTCACACGCGCTGGGCGCAGGACGGAGCGCAGGTCTCCGTACCGTAGGGGCGCGCCGTAAGCTCCTGCAAACGTTACGGCAGAAAGTCTTGCAGCCGAACCGATACGCTCGCGTTCGGCTTCCCTTTGCGCTGGATGCGATAGACGTGGCGGCTGCCGACCGCGCCTTGCGCGATCTCGCGAAAATCCGTTCCCGCGAGGCGCGCGGATGGAACGCCGTCGACGGCGACGATTCGATCGTCGACCTTGACGCCGGCGCGTTCCGCCGGCGAATGCGGGAACACGAACCACACCGAGAAATTGCCGTCGCGGTCTTTATCGACGAACATCCCGCTTCGATCGAGCGGCGGTTCAAGTGCGCCCGGGACGGGAGCAAACCAAACGGCATGCCGGCCGTAGTCGACGGTCATGGTAAAACGATTCAATTGCCCTTCGCTCAAGATCGCGGCTTCGACCGTCGTCGCTTCCGAGCCGCGTATCGTCGGCTTCGCAAACGAGATCTGCGCGTGGGGCAAATGAATCGACCCGATCCGGATATCCGCGCGGCCGAGCGATTCGCCATCGAGCACGAGCGTGCCGTGCTGGAGAGTCGGCGCGAGCCGTTGCTTCGCGATCCAATTGCCTTCGACGATCGTCGGGCTCGCATTCCCCGTATCGATCATGCACAGGCCCGGCCGTGCGTCGATCGTGCAGTCGACGAGTGGTGCGTCTTCGTCGAACACGATCGGGACGCGCGTGCCCGCGGCGATCGGTCGCGAGCTCGCGAGTGGGGCGAGTGAGATCGTGTGCGTTCGCGGATCGAACGTCGTCGCGAAGCGTTCGAAGAGTTGCAAGCCGAGCCAGCCCGCTTTCGGCGGCCGCGGTCCGCGTTCTAGTCGGTGGAAGCCGTACGGGATGATTTCGGCCGGTTGATTCGCGATCGCGGCATCGCCGATCCGCACCTCGCGAACGTTCGTGAACCCGACCTTGCGAATGCCGTTGCCTTGCCCCGTTTCGTTTCCGTTGCCCGTGCCGTCGAGCCCGAGTCGTGCCGCCGTCGCCGGCGTGAGGATGAAATGGCCGCCCGTGTCGATCACGAACGGGAACGGTCCGCGGCCGTTCAGCATCACGTTAACGATCGGTTTGATGCCTTCGACGACGTAGGGAACGCGCGTGCTGCGCGCTCCGCCGACCATACGAACGTCGTTCGGTAACGGTGGTGCGGCGTACGTTGCGTCCGGCAATGTCGTCACGGATCGTACGTTGCGAACGTGATACGATTCCGAATCCTCGTCTTCGGGATAATCGACGCGCCGTTCGAACGGAATCGCAACGTCGCCGACCGTGCGCCAATCCGCGAACGTCGTGACCTCGCCGCTTTCGTTTAAGCGCTCTTCGGTGCGATCGATGAGATGCGAACCTCGATCGATCCAAATCGCGATCGGTTCGCCGCCACGCGGCGTCGCGGAGACGACGTCGAATGCGCGCCCGGCGTGCGTGCGAATGCCATACGAACGATACGTGGTTCCGTCGCCGTCGTTGCACCATCCGCGGCGATCCATCCACGCGTCCGTGCGAGCGAGCTCGCGCGCGTGCGCCGCATCGAGTGGGTGGGACGCGCCCGAAAAATCTTGCAGCCACGCGAGATGCCCGTCGAACCCTTGAGCGTCGACGAACGTCCCCTCGTGCACGACGATTGCCGATCGGCCATCGCGCGTATCGAGCGATTCGTGGAACGGCCCGGTCAGGCCGTCGCCGTCGTGCGTGCCCGAAATTTGTAACGCGGCCACGTGCGACCAGTCCGCGCACCCGCTCGCATTGCGTAGGGCGACGATCGCGGGCGGAACACGTGGCACCGGAGCTGCGAGCGCGAGTGTAAGAGGAAGGGCGGACAGAGCGATCGTCATGGTCACGCCTCGATTATGCCGCGACGCGTGCGTGCGCGGATAGAACGGATCAGCCTTCGATGGTATCGATCGGACGGCGGCCCACGCGTCGGCGGAGCGTCCCCGGGGTGACGCCGAGTACCAGGCGCGTCGATCGCGTGAGGTGGCTCTGATCGGCGAAGCCGACCTCGGTCGCGATCTCCGCGAGCGATTTCTGGGAACTCTCGATCAAGCGCCGCGCGTGAAAGACGCGAGCGCGGCGCAGTTCGTCGCCGATACCGATCCCAACGTGACGCCGAAACGCGCGCCCGAGGGTCGCAGGTTCGACGCCGACGCGGCGCCCGATCTCGGCGAGCGTCCACGTTTCGTCATGCTCGTCGTGCAGAAGCTCTCGAACCTCGGCGACCCAGCGCGGTGAGTGGTGCGACTCCGCCGCTGCGTCGCGAGCGATCTCCGCGAGGAGTTCGAACACGAGCCCTTGGACCGCGAGCGCGGACCATCGATCGGGCCGGAGCACTTCGTCTGCGACTCGCGACCCGAGTGCGACGGCGGCGAGCGATTGGGACTGCTCGCGTGCATGTGGTATCACGGTTGCGGCGACGTTCGGATCCGCGATCGCGATGCGTACGTATCGACCGCCCGGCTCCGCGTACGCGTCGACGTGGGTGTCGTGCGCCGGTCGCACGATGACCGAACCGCGGGAATAGTCGCGCGTCGAGCGGCCGCGTTCCTCACGAAAAACGCCGTCGAGAGCGATGACGATCCGCGCTTCGGGATGCACGTGTGCGGCCTGTGCGCTCGCGCTCGACCACCGTACGTGCCGGATGGCGAACGGCCCCGCGCTGAGATCGCGCTCCTCGAGAGCGACGCGTCGATCGATCATCTGAAGCGAGCTACCTACCGCGTGCATCATCGGTTTCACGGTACGTCGATGAACGATTGACTTCATTTGTGATGGGTGAAGGCCGTCGTGTAGGCGAACTGCGGGTCATGTTCGGCGCTTATCGTTACGTCTGCTTCGCTATTTCACGTACCGCAGTCGGGGTGGTACTCGGCGCCCTCTTGCTTGCTTCGTGTTCGGGTGGGGGAGCGTCGTCCGGCGGCGTTCAGGCGCAAGCGTTCGAGCGCGGGACGGTTGCGATGACCTTCCCGCCTGTCGTGACCTCGTCGTCGTCCGCGTCGCGCAAGCGTCCGCAATTCTTGTCGCCTTCGACCGCATCGGTTTCGATCGCCGTCACCGGCGTCGCCGCTCCGGTCATCGCGAGCGTCGCAGCGAACTCTCCGAATTGCACGGCTGTCGGTGCCGGCCGCGCGTGCACGGTGACCGTGAGCGCTCCCGTTGGAAGCTCGATCTTCACCGTGAAGCTCTACGACGGCGCGAACGCGACGGGAAATCTGCTCGGTACCGGAACCGGAACGGCGACCGTCACGTCGGGTTCGCCCTTTACCGTTGCGATCGGCGTGACGGGCGTCGCGGGCTCGATCGATATCACGGCCACACAGGCGACGTTCGTCCCGGGAACGGCCGCGACGACGCCGCTCACGGTCACGCTCCACGACGCGGACGGCAACGTCATCACCGGCACGTATGCGACGCCGGTGACCCTCACCGATAGCGACACGACGGGTGCGTTCACGCTTTCGGCCACGTCCGTCACGTCGTCGACGCAGACCGTTACGTTGAAGTATAACGGATCGGGCGCGGTTACCGGCGCGACGATCTCCGCTGATGCCGCAGGCGTGGCCGCCGGCAGCGTTACGGCCCAAACCGTCGCCGTCTCGGGCACGCCGCCGATCACGGGGCATCTCTACGTGAACGACGACACGTACGGTCTCCTCAAATTCAATTTCCCGCTGACCAACGCGAGCGTCCCGACGATTCTTGAAAACGCGCCGCAAAACGTGTGGCTCGCATTCGATCCGCGCGGCAACGCGTTCATCGATCAGTATTTCGGGAGCGTCGAAGAATTCGCGACGCCGTACACGGGCGCGCCGATTGCCTCGTATGCCGGTGCCGGCTCCGGCGATCCGTATGGCCTCGCGGTCGACGCGAACGAAAACGTGTTCGTCGCTGAGGCGGAGGCGAACATCGTAATCGAGTTGTCCTCGATTACCGGAACTGTGGTAAACACGATTTCTGCGCCGTCACCGTACGCACTCGCGCTCGATGCGAGCGGCAAGCTCTACATCGGGACGTCGAACGGCGTGACCGTGTACGCACCGCCGTATAACGGCACGTCGCTCCAGACGATCGAACCGGGAGACGGGGTTCAAGGCATCGCCTTCGATTCTCGCGGCGACATCTTCGTTGGCGGCGACAACAAGATCGTCGTCCTCGCGCCGCCGTACGGCGTGACGAATACGATCGCGACGATCACGACCGGGCTCGGTACGCCGCTCGGCCTCGCCGTGGACTCCGCCGGGAACGTCTACGCGCCGAACTACGGCATCGGAACGATCACGGCATACGCGCCGCCCTATACCGCCGGGCCGTTCGCAACGATTACGGAGAGTCTGCCCGACGCCGACGCGATCGGTCCCTAACGCAGAGATAAGGAACGGGCGCCCCCGCGAAGGGGACGCCCGTTCTGTCGATGGGTTACGGGAGGCAGATACTCATGGTGACGGGTTCGTTCGCGGAGCGACCATCGGTATCCGAAACTTTGATCGTCGTGCCTGGAGGCCCGTTCGTGGTGTCGGTGGAGGTGACCACGAACGTCCCGGGAGAGACTTGCGTTACGGTCGCGATCGACGTGTTTTCGCTAACGGCGCTGAACGTGCCCGAGTAGCCCACCTCGTCCACCGTAAAGGTTGCCGACGTTTCCGAGCAGCCCGCATTGACGGCGGAGAGGACAACCGACGTCGGGTTGAACACGAACGTCGCCGACGGGACCTCGGTGGGCGTGGGAGACGGTGTTGGCGTCGCCGTGTGGTTCGGGGTCGGCGTCGCCGTCGGTGAGGCCGTTGGCGTCGCCGTCGGCGTCGAAGGTGTGGGCGTGGCCGTCGGCGTCGCGGTCGCGATTGCGCTGGCCGACGCGGAAACGACGGGCGTCGGGCTCGCGGTCGGTCCGGTCTTCGGCTGGAGATTGACCCCGCCGCCCGAGCACGCGGCCAGGGCGGCACACGCCGCGATAGCCGACCACGTAACGGTCCTCGAAATAATGTGCATGAACGATCCTCGTACGAAGCGTGCCCGCATCGGGCTACCGTTCAGCGTACGAGAAACCACCCGGCCGTGGTATCCGGGGAACCCCTACCATTTTGCGCTTCGGCCCGGCCAGGGGCGCTTGCGGCGCACGCGAAGCGAAGCCGAATGAGCGTCGGGAAGCGCGTCTGCGTGATCGGGGCCGGGCCCGCGGGTATTGCGGCCGCGAAGAATTGCGCCCAGAGCGGCCTCGACTTCGTCGTGTTCGAGAAGAACGATAAGGTCGGCGGCAACTGGGTCTTCAATGCGAAGACCGGGCACTCGAGCGTGTACGAGAACACGCACATCATCAGCTCGAAGGCGTGGTCGGAATACGAAGATTTTCCGATGCCGCCGGACTATCCCGACTATCCGAACCACCGGCAGCTTCAAGCGTACTTCGAATCGTATGCGAAGCACTTCCATGTGTACGATCGCATTCGATTCAACCATGCGGTCACGTCGGTGAAGCCGCGCTCGCAAGGCGGCTGGGACGTCGTCTACGCCGACGCCGAGGGCCTCGAGCGCGCCGAGATCTTCGACGTGATGATGATCGCGAACGGGCACCATTGGAATCCGAAGTTTCCCGACTACGAGGGAACCTTCGACGGCACGATGATGCACTCGCACGATTTCAAGGGCGTCGACGACGAGTGGCGCGGCAAGAACGTGCTCGTGATCGGCGCGGGTAATTCGGCGTGCGACGTCGCGGTCGAATCGGCGCGCGTTGCCGGCAAGGTGTGTATTTCCATGCGCAGCCCGCAATGGTTCGTGCCGAAGTTCATTTTCGGGCAACCGTCGGACGTGTTCGCGGCGCGTACGAAGTGGCTGCCGCCGCCGATCAAACAACGCACCTTCAAAGCGCTTTTGACGCTGCTGCAAGGGTCGTATACGAAATACGGCTTGCCCGTGAACACGGATCTGCCGCTCAACCATCACCCGACGCTGAACTCGGACTTTCTCGATTTCGTCCGCCACGGCCGCATCAAGCCGCGTCCCGGCGTCGCGCGGCTCGATGGCGACGCGGTCGTGTTTACCGATGGCACGCGCGAACGATTCGATATCGTCTGCGCGTGCACGGGCTTCTGGATCACGTTCCCGTTCTTCGAGCAGTCGTTCGTCGACTTCAAGAATTCCGAGCGCGTGCCGCTGCTCTACAAGATGCTGCACGCAGAGCATCCGACGCTCTACTTCATCGGGCTCTTCCAACCGATCGGCTGCATCTGGCCGCTCGCCGATTATCAGGCGCGGCTCGCGTGCCAAGAGATTCTGGGTAACTACACGCGTCCCGCGGATATGAAAGCCGCAATCAAGCGCGAGATGGATCATCCGCACTTCAAGTTCAGCCCGGGTTCGCGGCACTCGACGCAAGTCGATTACCATCGCTTCCGCGCCGAACTCGCCGCGCAACTCAAGACGTGCGGCATCGATATCGGCGCGCCACCGCAGGGCATGCCGACGCGTTACAAAGTCACGCCGGTCCAGCCAACGCTGCCGCTGGCGCACGCCTAGCGGCGCGTTACGGCGCGGAAACCTCGATGTTCTGCGAGCCGACGAGCACGTCGTTGTTATCCATGTCGTAGACGCCGATCGTGAGCGTGCCGGTGTGCGTCGGCGTGAAGCGGAAATCGCGCGTCTCACCGATCGTGAGCGCGTGCGTCGAGATCGTCGTTTTCTGAAGGCGCGCTGGAAGATCGTGGCCGTCCTTTGCGATCGGCGTCCATGCGATCGTATGCGTTCCGTCCGAGAGCGACACCACGAGATGTTCGCCGCCGAGCGTGAGATCGGAAAAGCGGAGGCGCTGCGGAACGCCGACCGTTGCGGTGAGCGGTTCGGGCGTGCGCGATCCGTCGATCGCAACGAGTGGGCTCCCTGCCGTCTCGAACGCATCGGAGATCATCACGATGTGGTCGGTCTGCGGATCGAAGCGTTCGCCTTTCGGCATCACGATCAGCGGCCCGACGAGGCCGCCCGCGTTCTGCCAGCCGTCGTCCATGTGGGAGTGATACATGAACGTCCCCGCATCGGGCGGCGTAAATCGTGCGACGAAGGTTTGGCCGGGCGCGATGGCCGGCGACATCCGGACCATTTTCATCGGCATCGACATCGACATCGACGACATCGCACCCATGCCCGCGCCGCCATCGTAATAACTCTCGTCGAGCGAAATGCCGTGCCAATGCACCGTCGTTTCTTCCGGCATGTGGTTCGTGATGGCGATCGCAACGGGCTCGCCTTGCACGAGAACGATCGGCGGCCCGAGCGATCCCGTCGCCGGAATCGTTCGCGCACCATCGGTTAGCGTATAGGTATCCTTCGAGAGCCCGAACGGCGCGCCGGGCGGGTCTTGCGAGTTGACGTCGAGCGCGAGCTTTCGCGGAGACGCGGCCTCGACCGGCGGGAGATCGCCGCGTTGCGGTAAGACGTCGACTGCGACCACCATGCCGCTCATCTCGTGATTCGGATTGTGGAAGCGCTTCGCCACGGTGAAGGTCGGATCGGCTTTGTGCGCACGCATGTCCCGCAGGGGGGCGTGCAGTGCGATGTGATCGTCGATGTGGCAATGATACATCCACGCGCCCGCGCGATCGGCCGTCCACGAAAGCTCTTCGGCTTCGCCGGGATAGAACGCGTGCGTCACCTCATCGTACGAATCGGTGCGCGCCGTTCGGAAGTAGAAGCCGTGCAGGTGCATCGGGTGGATGAAGAAGCTCGCGTTGTACACGGCCCAACGTACGTGCTGGCCCCGTTCGTACGTGAGACGTTCGGTTGCGGGAAAGGAGCGCCCGTTGATCGTCTCCAGAAAATAGACGAAGTCCGGCGTTCCATCGCGCTCTTTCACCGGCGCGTAGAGGCCGAGAACGAAGATGTGGTCGATCGGCTGCGCGTGCGGCGCCTCGACGACGATCGCGCCCGAGAGTTCCGCATCGTCGAACGCGCGCGCGTCGATCGTCTCGCCCGTATCGCTGCCGTAGTAACCGAACGCGCCGGTGCGGTCGAGCACGAACGTCACGCGGCGCGTAGCGCCGCGCGGCACGTGTAGCACGGTCGTCAACGCGTCGCCCGGTGCCGCGAGCCCGCGAACGGTGAGATCGTGGGAGAGCTCGTTGTGGATCGTCGCGACGACGCGCGTTCCGAGCGGCGCGCGCAGCAGCGGGCCGGGAATTCGGAGCGGGCCGGTCGCCTCGCCGAACGCTTCGATCGGCAACCCGAGCGTGCCGGGGCCGTCAGGATACCAGAGACCGCGCCGCGCGACGAGATCGAGATGCAGGGTGTGCCCCTCGACGTGGCCGCCGGCAACGGTGTTATCGTTTGCGGCGATCGCCGGAAGTGCGCTGGGCAGAGCCGCACGCGCGGCAAGCGGGCAGCAGGCAAAGAGGGCGGTCAGCAAAGCTGTCGCGTGTACGAGTCTCATGCGATGAGTATAGCAGCCTGTCCGTGCCGTCGGCGTGCGCGGCGGGCGAAGGTCCGCTAGCGATCCGCTCGCGATCGTTCGGCGAGACGAGTGCCGATGAAATCGGCGATGTCGCGGGTGCCGCTCACGTAGAAGCGCTGGCCGGACTCCACGTCGTGGACGGAGCCGCGCCATTCGCCTTCGGTCGGGCGCTCGTGGCCTCGGACCCACATGCGCACGACGAACACGATTTCGTCCGGCTGATGTCTCATGCACGTAGCGTAGCAGCGCGACGTGCGGGGTGCGTGCCGCGCAACGGAGCCTTTAGCTTGCGGCGATCGTCCGATTTACCGGCACGCCGAGGAACGCTGCGCGAGCGCGCTCGTCGTCGATCGAGCGAGCGAAACGTTCGAGCTCGCGGCGCGCGCGGGCGGCGGCTTCACGGGCCTCCGCGTGTTTGCCGGCAGCGGCGTACGCACGCGAGATCGCCCACCACGGGTACTGCGGCCAGAGCGAACCGTCGAACGATTCCCCTCCAATCCGCTCTAACTCCGCGGCCGTCGTTAGCGCATCTGCGGTCCGGCCCGCATCCGCGTACGCGAGCGCGAGGTCGGAAAGATCGTCGACGAAGTCGTGCGGCTCCTGGATCGGCCGACGCAATGCGATGCCCGCCTCCATGTGCGCGATCGCCTCATCGAGTTCGCCGAGTGCGCGCTCCGCGTTTCCGAGATTCGCGAGCGCCCCAGCCTCGAATGCCGGAAAGCCGATTTCCTTCGCGATGGGAAGGGCGGTGTGCGCGAGATCTTTCGCGGCGAGCGCGTCGCCGAGTTGGAGTTTGACGAAGCTCGCATTCACGAGGTTCGCGACGATCGTCCGCCGTTCGCGCGCCGATTCGAAATACTCCTTCGAACGTTCGATCGAGTCGAGCGCTTCGTCGAAAAGTCCCAAGCGTAAGAGGAGCATCGCGCGATTCGTATAGGTAACGCCGAGACCGCGCTTGTGCCCCATCGCTTCGAACGTGGAGAGCGTCTTTTCGTATTGGTCGAGGGCGGTTCGAAACGCTCCGGTGAACGAGGCCGCGGCGGCGATCCGTCCGCGCGATGCGGCCTCGGCCTCACGATCGCCCGTTTCGATCTGAATGGGCAGCGCGCGCTCGGTCATCTCGATGCATTCGCGATACTCTTGCCGTAAGAGTGCCGCGGTCGCGGCGACGACGAGCGCTCGCGCTTCGATCGCGCGATCCGCGAGGCTATCCGCGCGCGCGTGCATCGCGGCGAGATACTCGCGAGACGCTTCGAGGTCGCCGACGTTGGTCGTGAAGTCGACGAGCAGAATCAAGCATTCGAGTTGACCTCGCGCATCGCCTAAGCGTTCGTAGATCGTGAGCGCGTCGCGCGCCGGCGCGAGGCCCTCGGTTTGGCGGCTGCGCAAGCCGGCGTGCGTCGCGCGTTGGAGGAGCGCTTGCGCGCGCGCTTCGTCGCCCAACGCGAGCGCCACGGCCTCCATCGCTGCGATGGAACGCCCCTCATCGTCGGACTCGCCGAGCGCGCGTGCGAGGAGCGTCCGGCGCAGCAGCACGTCGAAGGTCGCGTGCTGGTCGTCGCCCGCGATCCGCTCGAGCTCGTCGATATCCGCGCGCTGTGCCGCGCGATCGCCCTGCCTCCCGTGCGCGCGTTCCCGCACGTCGAGCAGCGCGGCACGCTCGGCGATCGGCGGCGAGAGCGCGAGCGCGCGGCCCACGAGGTCGACCGTATCGGCATACGCGTACACGGCTGCGGACTCACGTGCCGCCGTAAGATACCACTGCGCTGCGCGCTCGGTATCGTCGCCGCGTTCGTAGTGACGCGCGATCTCGCGCGACGAACCGCCCTTCTCGCGGAGATGCGTCTCGAGCACGCGCGCGATCCGCGCGTGGCGTCGCGCGCGCAGGTTCGGTTCGGTCTCGCCATAGATGGCGTCGGCGATGAGGTGGTGCGTAAACACGTAATCGTACGTCGTGCGGGCACCCGCCTCGCGCAAAAGGCGGCGGTCGAGCAACTCGTCGATGCCGCGCGCCACCGAGGCGACGGGGAGATTCGAGACCTCGCGAATCAACGCGACGCTCGCACCCGCTCCGGCAACCGATGCGATTTCGGCGACGGTACGTGCGTCCTCGCCGAGGCGCGCGACGCGAGCGCCGACGATCCGAGCCACGGATGATTCGACACGTGTCTCGCTCCCCGCATCGCCTTCGAGTGCGACGTTGATCGCCTCGCTTAAGAAGAGCGCGTTGCCTTCCGTCTGCGCGTACAGTTCCCGCGCGATCGTGGAGCCGCGATCGCGAAGCTCCTCGACGCGCGCGACGAGCGATGCGACCTCGTCTTCGTCGAGCCGCTCGAGCGAAATGTCTTCGAAATTCGCCGTGGGCTGTAGGGTGCGCTGGAGCGCGCGCAACGGATGGCCGAGCGGGGTTTCTTCGTCGCGATAGGTCGCGACGACGAGCAGCGGTGCGCGTGCGGCATCGCGCAAAATCGCTCCGAGCGCTTCGATGCCCACGGAGCCGCTCCACTGTAGATCTTCGAGCACGAGCAAGAGCGGGCGCGGCGATGCGAGGCCGCGCATCACGTGCGCGAGCGCTTCGAAAATGCGTGCCGTTTCACGTTCCGCCGGTTCGTCGCGCGCGATCTCGACGGGTGCGTCGGGATCGCGAACCTCGGGAAGGAGGCGCGCGAGCGACGCGCGCTGCGCTTTTGCGGGCGGCCGCGCGAGGACGAGCGGGAGCGCCGATCGCATCGCTTCGACCAGCGCCTGATACGGCGTCGATTCGGGCGACGACGTGGTGCCCACGAATACGCGACCGCCTTCGGCTTGCACGGTGCGCGCGAGTTCCGCCGTGAGTCTCGTCTTTCCGACGCCGGCTTCGCCACCGACCGTGACGAACGTGGCCGCGCCGCGGGCCGCTCGCGCCCAGGCTGCGTGCAGCGTGGAGAGCTCGCGTTGCCGGCCGACGAACGGCAAGATGGTCGCCGCGCGCGTGGTGTTCGCGGCGCTCGCATCGCTCGCGTCCGGCGGCCGGCCGAACGAGCCCGGCACGGCTTCGCTACGGAGAATCGATTGCCGCACGGCGACGGTTTCCGGCATCGGTGCGATCGCGAGGTCGTCGCGCAAGCGCTTCGCGAACGATTCGTATTCCGCGAGTGCCCCCGCCGTATCGCCCGATTCGTAACGCATCGCCACGAGCGAACGAAGTGCGTCTTCGCGCCACGGGTCCGTCGCGAGAAGGCGCTTCGCGTACGCGATCGCCGCGGCGAACTCGCGGCGCGCGCGATGGCGTTCGATCGATTCGCCGAGGATCGTGAGGTAGCGCGAACGCAGGCGCTCGCGCTCGGCGAGAATCCAATCGTCGTAGACGTCTTCGAGGAGGTCGCCGCCATAGAGCTCGATCGCGTCCGCGTGCGTCTCGGGGTTCGCGGCGAGCCCTTCGAACGCGACGACGTCGACGAAGGCGCCCGCCGCGTCGTTCCATCGGACCGTCTCGGAATCGACGATCAACCACGGCTCGCCGCTGCGTTCCGGCAACACTTTCGCGGCGAGATAGAGGTAGCGTCGAAGTTCGGCGAGCGCCGCCGTCTCTTCGCTCTCCGGAAAGAGTACGTAGGCGAGGGCGTCGCGCGAGACGGCCTTGCCGCGTTTGAGCACGAGATAGCCCAGCATCGCGAGCGTGGTCGCGCGCTTCGAGAACTTGAGCGAGGCGCCGCCGCTCGTAACGTCGGCATGCCCGAACAGCCGTATATCGAGACGGCCCTCGGGGCTCCGAATCGGGACCGCCGTGCGCTCCATTGCTGTTCCCAGAATACGGTGCCCCGTTCGCAATTACCCCGGTAGCGAACAGGACGTGAGCGACCCCGCCGCGACCGCGTTAGCGGTCGGATGCAGCGTGAAGCGGAGGCGGAACGCGTAGCTGCTCGAACGGCGGCGTAATTTCACGAAGGATGCATCTCGCCCCCGACGCTGTGTGCCATAACGGTGGCACACCGACACGATACGCTAGGATCGTGAAACGCATGGAGCGTGTCCGACTCTATCCGACACCTTCGCAAGCCGCGCGGCTCGTGATGATGCTCGATGTCACGCGCCAGCTCTACAACGCGGCTTTGCAAGAACGCCGCGATGCGTATCGTATGCGCGGCATCTCCGTGACCGCCAAGATGCAATACGCAGAGCTCACGGCACTTCGAAGCCCGGCTGAGCGAATCGATAGCCGACTCGTAAGTGTGTATCGGGAATGCGAGGATGCGACGCTATGGCGCCTCGACCTTGCGATGAAAGCGTTCTTTCGACGCGTGAAGCGTGGTGAGAAGGCGGGATATCCTCGCTTCCGATCGCGATCACGATGGCAGACGTTGCAGTTCCCGCACGGCGACCGTGCCCTGCGGCTCAACGAGCTGCAGACCAAGGTGACGGTTCCCGGCGTGGGTACGGTCCGGCTCCGCAAGGGTCGGAGCGTTCCGCCGTTCGGCCGCGCGATGATCTCGGTTCGTGCCGGGCGCTGGTACGCGACGTTCGAATGCGAGCGAGACGTGTGCCCCCTGGAGAAGACTGGTCGCACGGTCGGGATCGACCGTGGAGTCGCGGCCGTCGTGGCAACGTCCGACGGAGAACTCATCGCGCTGCCGGAGAACATGGATGGTCATCGTGCAAAGGTTCGTGCTGCGCAGAAGCGGCTCTCACGACGAGTCCGTGGCAGTCGTCGGCGGGGGAAGGCTCGACTGCTCCTGACTCGCGCCCATGAGGCAGCCGCTTCAGCGCGTCGAGATTTCTTGCACAAGCTTTCGCGCAGCATCGTCGATCGTTACGATGCGATCGCAATCGAGAAGCTCAACGTCGGGTCGATGACGCGATCCGCTGCGGGTACGCTTGAGGAGCCGGGAACGAACGTCAGAGCCAAAGCCGGGCTCAATCGTGAGATTCTGAACGCCGGCTGGTCGATCTTAAGACAGTTGCTCGTGGAAAAGGCTGAGAGCGCCGTTCGCACGATCGTCGAGGTCGATCCAAAAAACACGTCGCGCGAGTGCAGTTCGTGCGGGTTGGTTGATGCCGGTTCGCGCCGTTCGCAGTCCGCGTTTGACTGCGCTGGCTGCAGCTATGCAGAGAATGCCGATGTCAATGCGGCGCGCGTGATCTTGAAGAGGGCCGAGTTGCGGCCTGCAGGGAGCTTGAGCGCGTTAGCGCCGGGCGTAGATCTGCGAAGTGCGTTATCGTCGGGGCGGACCCGGCTTACGTCGCAGGACGCGGCGTGAGGATGCATCCAACGAAGTGGTGGGTGCTCTTAGAGCGCTGCGTACGCTCCGTCGTTTAGCAGCTCGACGATTTTAAACTGCAGTTGCGCGCCAATATTCTTGCAACTCTTCGGCGGTCGGCGCGTTCGCGGGATCGGCGAGGCGCAGGACCGCGACCACGCGTTCTCCCCACACGTCGTCGAGCACGCCGACGACGGTGACGTCCGCGTATCGGCTTCCCAGTATGAGTTTTACTTTTCGGCGACTCATACCACGAACAACGTTCGCACATAAGTGCGTTATGCAGATGAGTCGACGGTCGCGTTGCCGACTGACGCGAACGCGCAGGGTATCCCGTGCACAGCGAAGCATGAAACGCTCCTGAAATCTCCCCCACTGCGCACGATGCGTATTTAAAGAGGTCGTGGGTTTGCACGAGTTCGCCCAGCAAATCGTCAGCGGGTTGGCAACGGGATCGATCTTCGCGAGCGTCGCTCTGGCACTCGTTTTGATCTATCGGTCGATGGGCGTCATCAACTTCGCGCAGGGCGAGATGGCGATGTTCACCACGTTCATCGCGTGGCAGCTCATCCAGATGGGCATGCCCGTGTGGGCTGCCTTCGCGACGACGATCGTCATCGCGTTTCTCGGCGCCGTCGCGCTCGAGCGCACGGTGATCCGGCCGGTGGAGCGCGCTTCGCAGTTGACGGTCGTCATCGTTACTCTTGGACTGCTGATCGTGTTCAACGGTCTCGCCGGCCTCTTTTGGGGTTACGTGATCAAGTCGTTCCCGAGTCCGTTCCCGAGCGCGCCGATCGATATCGCGGGCGTCTCCTTTAACTCGCAAGACATCGGCATCATCGTGGTGTCGCTCGCCGCGCTCGGTTTGATCTCGCTCTTCTTTGCGAAGACGAAGGTCGGGCTCGCGATGCGCGCTGCGGCGCTGTATCCGGATCAGAGCCGCGTGCTCGGCATTCGCGTGAGCTGGATGCTCGCGCTCGGCTGGGGACTCGCCGCCGCGGTCGGCGCGATTTCCGGCATCATGGTCGCGCCCGTCGTGTTTCTCGACCCGAACATGATGCAGGGCATCGTCGTTTACGCATTCGCGGGCGCCGTGCTCGGCGGCATCGAGAGCCCGCTCGGGGCGGTGATCGGCGGCCTCGTGCTCGGCGTCGCATTGAATCTGCTCGGCGCCTACGTCGATTTCATCGGCACCGACCTCCGGTTGCCGGTCGCGTTCCTGATCATCGTCGTCGTGCTGCTCGTTCGTCCGGCCGGCCTTCTCGGCCGCGTCCACGTGAAGCGGGTCTAGCGCGATGAGCTTCATGAAAACCAATCGTCTCGTTCTCTTCGGCGTGGTCGCGATCGTCATCGCGATTTTCCCCGCGTTCGTGCCGTCGTACGTGTCGTTCGAGTTCACCTACGTCGCCGCGTATGCGATCGCGATCCTCGGATTGATCGTTCTCACCGGCAAGAACGGGCAGATCTCGCTCGGGCACGGCGCGTTTCTCGCGATCGGCGGCTATACGGTCGCGATTCTCGCGACGAAAGCAGGCGTTCCGTTTTGGATTGGCATTCCGCTCGCCGGCATCGTCAGCGGAATCATCGGCATCGGTATCGGCCTCGTCGCTCTTCGTTTGGAAGGCGTGTATCTCGCGCTCGCGACGTTCGCGATGGCGGTGTCCGTGCCGTCGCTACTCAAGCGCTTTACGGATTTGACGGGCGGCTCGGGCGGCCTCGTGCTCGATCCGGTCACGCCGCCTTCATGGCTTCCGATCGATTCGGAAAGATTCTTCTACTATGTTGCGTGGGCGATCGCCGGCGTCCTCATCGTGTTCACCGCCGTGCTTCTCGAAGGCCGCGTCGGCCGCGCGTTGCGAGCGATTCGCGATAACGAAGTCGCCGCGTCGTCGTTCGGTGTGAATCCGTATTTTTACAAGACGCTCGCCTTTTCGTGGAGCGCGGTGTATGCCGGAATCGCCGGCGCGCTCGCGGCGATACCGACGGCGTTCGTGAGTCCGGATACCTATAATTTCAATCTTTCCGTAACCGTGTTGATCGGCGCCGTGCTCGGTGGCCTCGAATCGCTCTGGGGCGCGCTGCTCGGTGCACTCGTGATCGAGTTCTTGCCGCTGTGGGCGCAAAAGATCAACGCGGCCGCTCCCTCCGTCGTGTACGGCGTCGCGCTCATCGCCGTCATGCTGACGATGCCCGGTGGAATCGCAGGCGGACTCATCCGCTTGTTCCACCGCCGCGAGCCGAAGGCCGACGCACGCGCCGTCGGGCCCGTCGTCGCCGTTCCCGTCCAGCACTCGAGTGAGTGACGTTTTCCCCGTCCCAATCCCACTGAGGGATCACTGGTCGAAACAGAAGAGGTACAATAGATGGTGAAATCAACGAAGACTGCCGTGGGAATCGCAGCGCTCGCAGCGTTCGCGCTCTCGACGGTTGCGGTAACGCCGGTGCGCGCCGACGACGGCGTCACGCCAACCGAGATCGTGATCGGCGGTACGGATCCGTTCAGCGGACCCGCGTCCGCATATAGCTCGATCGGAAAAGGTTCGGCAGCGTACTTTCAGTACGTGAACGATCACGGCGGCGTCAACGGCCGCAAGATCACGTACAAGAACCTCGACGACAGCTACAGCCCGCCGCAGACCGTCCAGCTGACGCGACAGCTCGTTGAAGACGACAAGGTTTTCGCGATCTTCGGGTCGCTCGGCACGGGGCCGAACACGGCGATCCGTCCGTACCTCAATCAGAAGGGCGTTCCCCAGCTCTTCATCGCGAGCGGCGCGTCGAAGTGGGGGAACGAAGTCGCGCAATATCCGTGGACGATCGGCTGGGAGCCGGACTACGAATCGGAAGCGGTCATCTACGCGCGGAACATTCTCAAAGAGAAGCCGAATTCCAAGATCGCCATTATCTATCAGAACGACGATTTCGGTAACGATTATCTTCGCGGCCTCACGCGTGGTCTCGGCTCGCACGCGAGCATGATCGTCAAGCAGGCGTCGTACGAAGTGACCGATCCCGACGTGTCGTCGCAAATCGCGTCGCTCAAAGCATCCGGCGCCGATACGCTCATGATCTTCGCGACGCCGAAGTTCGCGATTCAATCGATGGTGGCGACCGCTCAGCAGGGCTGGAAGCCGCAGATCTACCTCTCGAACGTCTCGATCTCCGAAGCGATCATGCACGCGGCGACCAAGGTCGGCGGCGCCGATGCCACCAACGGCATCATCTCGACGCAGTTCGTGAAGGATCCGGGCGATCCGAAGAACGCGAACGACCCCGGCTACAAGCTGTACAAAGAGATCATGGACAAGTACATCCCGACCGGGACGCTCAGCGACGGCAACTATCTCGTCGGCATGGCGTTCGCGTATACGATGGTCGACGTGCTGCAGCGCTGCGGCAAGGACGTGACGCGCGCCAACGTCATGAAGATGGCGGATTCGCTCAACGAGGTCAACCCGTTCGCGTATCCCGGCATTCTCGTCTCCACGTCGGCGACGAACCACTTCCCGATGACGTCGGCCGCCCTCGTGCGTTACGACAACGGCCGCTTTATCCCGACGGGCGCGTTGATCGACGCGCGTGCCATCATCAAGGCCGAGAAGTAAGCACGTGACGGCATTGCTCGCGGTCCGCGGACTCACGCTTCGTTTCGGCGGCATTGCCGCGCTGAACGACGTGTCGTTCGACGTGGCCGCGGGCAACGTCACGGGCCTCATCGGTCCGAACGGCGCCGGCAAGACGACGTGCTTCAACTGCATCACGCGCCTCTATCAGCCGACGTCGGGCGAGGTGACGTTCAAGGGTGAGAATCTCCTGAAGAGTTCCGCCCATCAAGTCGCCTATCGCCGTATCGCGCGCACGTTTCAAAACGTCGCGCTCTTCGACAACATGACCGTCATGGAAAACGTCCTCGTGGGGTACCATTCGCGGATGGGCCCGCGCAGCGGGGACAAACGCGGAAACGAGCGCGACGCTCATATCGAGGCGGAGCGCGTGCTCACGCACCTCGGGTTGGCCTCGCTCTCGAAGCGTCCCGTGCGCGGACTCCCCTTCGGCACGCGCAAGAATATCGAGCTCGCGCGCGCGCTGATGCCGCAGCCCGAATTGCTGCTGCTCGACGAGCCCGCGGCCGGCCTCAATCACGACGAGGTCGCGGAACTCGGGACGATTCTCCAAGGCGTGAGCCGCGATTTCAAGACGACGATCTTGATGGTGGAGCATCACATGCGGCTCGTGATGGGCATCTCGAATCATATCGTCGTGCTCGCCTCGGGGAAGAAGCTCGCCGACGGCTCGCCCGAAGAAATTCAAAAGAATCCCGCCGTCATCGAAGCGTATTTGGGAGCATAGCGGTGGCCACGTTACTCGAAGCACGCGACCTCCACGCGAAGTACGGCGAAATCGAAGCCCTCCACGGCATCGACTTAAGCATCGAGCAGGGCACGATCGTCGCGCTCCTCGGCGCGAACGGCGCGGGAAAGACGAGCACGCTGCGCGCGATCACCGGCATGGTGAAGACGACGGGGTCCGTTACGTTCGACGACAAGCCGATGAAGGGCGTATCGCCCGAGGATGCCGCGTACCGCGGGATCGCGCACGTTCCCGAAGGTCGCGGCACGCTGAACACATTGACGGTGTGGGAGAATCTCACACTCGGTGCGTACACGCAGCGCGACCGTAAGGAGACGAAGCTTTCCTACGAGCGAGCCGTCGCCTATTTCCCGTGGATCGAACTGCGCCGCAACCAAGCTGCCGGTACGCTGAGCGGCGGCGAGCAGCAGATGCTCGCGATCGCGCGCGCGCTCATGATGTCGCCGAAGCTCCTGCTACTCGACGAGCCCTCGCTCGGACTCGCGCCGCTCATCGTGCGGCAGATCTTCGAGATCTTGCGCTCGATCAATCAGCGCGACGGCGTGACGATCGTCGTCGCCGAGCAGAACGCGACGATCGCGTTGCAGACCGCCGATTTCGCCTACGTGCTCGAGACGGGGCGCATCGCCGTGTCCGGTGCGAGTGCGGATCTCATGTCGGACGATTCGATTCGCCGGTCGTACCTCGGGTACTGAGGCTCGGACGAGCTAGCGCTGCTCGATATCGAGGTTGACGATCCGGCCGGCGACGATCGTGAAGTCGTACACGAACGGAAGCGGGCTGCCGGGGAACGCGCCCGTCACCTCGGTGTTTACCGAGATCGTGCCATCGTCGCGTCGCGCAAACTTTCGGACGTCGACGGATAGCCCGTAGGCGTTTGCCGTGGCGTTCGCCCACGTGCGAATCGAGTCGCGTCCACCGAGCGTCTGCTTCTCACCGCGATCGTTCACGATCGCGTTCGGCGTGAAGCAGTCCATGAGGAGGTCGATGTGGCGCGCGTTGACCGCGGAGTAGTAGCGGTCGATCACCGAGGGAAGCCGATCGTTCACCGTCACGCCTTTGCGCGGCGCTCGGCGCGGCGCCTGCGCGAACGGAGGGAATTCGGTTATCGGACGTGAGGTTTTGCATATGCCGCACGTGCACGGACACGTTGAGTTTAACTCATCCCTGCGGCGTCTCGCTACGTCGCGCTTATTCCCGCCGACACATGTGGAACTTTTGGCGGGCCAGCGCACTTGACGCGATTCTTTCCAGTTGTTAGCCTCCCGTGGGACCCCTTAGCACTCTTCGTTTCCTTACTTACACTCGCTGCAGCTAATTCTTTAGCGGCAGCGGGTTATGACGTATGCGAGTCGTGATTCGTTTGGCGACTCAGGAGGCACATGCGAATTCCATCACGCGCGTTAGCGTCGGCGGTATGCTTGACGTTCGCGCTTTCCGCTTGCGGCGGACATTCATCATCGCTGCTACCGTCGACATCCGACTCAAGCGGCGACGCGAGCTCTCGCTCGACCTCGCAGGCGGCGACCGCGGCCCTCACGCCCGGCGGAGCGATCGTTCCCGCGATCTCCGTTCCGAAGCTCTACGGTCCGCTCGCGTTCACCGACACAGGCCGGCGAGCCCCGAACGCTCCGGTCTCGGTGAGTTTAGTTCTCAACTATAACAACCAAGCCGAACTCGATCGGTTCGTTGCCGAAGTCAGCGCACCGCACCCCGGACCGAAGGCGTTCTTGACGCCGGCGGAATTCGCCGCACGGTTCGGCCCGACGCCGCAACAGGAACAAAGCGTGGTGCAAGCCTTGCAGAGCGCGGGCTTCACGGTGACGCAGCGCTATCCGAACCGAACGGTCGTCGACGCCGTCGCGCCGAGCTCGACCGTCGAGCGTTTCTTCTCGACCGAGATGCACACGGTCCAGCAAGGCAAGTATGGAACGCGCTTCACGAACGTGCGGGGCGCGACGATGCCCGAGAGCATCGCGTCGCTCGTCCACAGCGCGTCGCTGAGCAACCTCGTGATGGTGCGCACCGTCGTCGATCAGACGGGCGGCCCGCTCAAGAAGCAGATTAATCCGGGAGAGAAGGTCGCGGGTCATAGCGCGGCCGGTCGCGAGGCGCCGGCATCCGAGCGCGTCGCGGTCAAGCCGAACGCCGGATGCTCGGGTCAGCTCTTGCTGAACCCCGGTTTCGAATCCGGCAACGTCGATTGGTCGACGACCGCCGACGTGATCACCGATGACAGCGCCGATGCGCAGGCGGGCAGCTGGTTCGCCTGGCTCGACGGCTACACGTCGAAGGAAACCGATACGCTCCAACAGAGCGTGACGATTCCGGCCACGTGTACGGCAACGCTGACGTACTATCTGTACGTTGGAACGAACGAGAAGAGCAGCGCGGGCGCGATCGATACGTTGGCCTTGACGGTGAACGGCACGACGGAGCAGACGTTCTCGAACAAGACGACGACGGGCGGCGCGTACGTTCTCGAAACCGTCAACCTCTCGGCGTTCGCGGGCAAGACCGCAACGCTGCTGTGGACGTCGAACCAGACGGGCAGCAAGGCGACGAACTTCTTCATCGACTCGACGGCCCTGAACCTCAGCGGTGGTACCGCGACGCCGACGCCGACCCCGGCACCGACGGCCACGCCGACGGCGAAACCGACGGCGACGCCGACGGCAACGCCGGCACCGACGGCCACGCCGACGGCGCATCCGACCGCGAGCCCGACGGCAACGCCGACGGCGCATCCGACCTCGACTCCGACGGCAACGCCGGCACCGACCGCGACGCCTACGGCAACCCCGGTTCCCACGAGTACGCCGAGCAGCGGTT